>JGI1356J14229_10000967_pt1 | contig 25152 bp, 28 predicted proteins | sample Subgrocontami58m_FD_14229 | JGI IMG/M metagenome (IMG submission 14229) | reverse complement strand
CAAGTTTGGCAACGGAGCAAAAATAGATGCACCAAAGGATTTACTCGGGAGAAAAGTTTACGTTATTCTTAGAAAATAGGCTAATTCTGTCCCATTCATAAATAACACGAAACATTTATATACATTAATATAATAACCTATTTATGAAAATATATAAACTTCGAGATATAGATTATTCTATCAGACAATAATCCCAATGCTCTGGGATTAGACACAATGATATTCTGTTCGGCAGGGGCATAAATATAAAATGTCCAAATTCGAGGGACGCAAAATTACACTCTAGACAATCACTCTTTCTTCTAGATATACTTCTGTAATATCTCGAACTCGTCTATTTGATTCTTCGAGTGACTTATATCCTTCCTTTCCAGAATAAATCTTGAGCAATCTACTAGAAATATCCTCCAAACTTAATGCTCCCTTTGCAAAGAAAAGAAACTCAAATGCGTCCTCAGGGAGATTTTCATAAAAACTTTGACTTATTTTTCTTATATTCCCTTGAGGAAGATAAAGATACCTTTGGTCTTTGCCATTCCAGAAAAGTTGGGAGTCTCCGTGCAACAGAGGAGATCCTTTTGAAGGGTATTGTTTATCTATTTCATATCTATAAGGAACAATGATTTTATTTGGAGAACCAAAAGAATCAACAAGACCTTCAGACCTTAGTTGAGAGATAACTTTGTTTGTTTCATCACTCATAAAAGACTTTTCAAGACTGGGATAGATTCTTGCAACTTTCTCAGCAATCTCATCTATAGTATAAACGCCTTCAAGATAATGCACAATATCGGATCTAACTGATTGCTTTTCTCCAGAGCATATTCTAACCGCTTCCAAAGCTTGAGGAAAGAATGCTCTCGATACAAGAAAAGGAAGATCCATTACTGCCCTTTTTTGTAAGCCCATATCTGCTCGATCCTTGCTAATCTCGGTAGAAGGATACGCAAGCATCTGATAACAAACTGCCCGTATTGAAGTATCCGTATCCCATCCATAGAGTCTTCCATCATGTCGAAAGTCAAGTTGATGCATTGTTCCTCTGCGCAAGACCCCCGTTTTTTCTCTTTCCTTAAATCCTGATAGACTAGGAAGAATATCTCTACTAAGTGCTGGCTGAATAAAATAACGGTGACATTTTTCCTGGATCGAATTAAGAAGTTTGAAGGTGTTATGGCTTGATGTGGTTCCAGAACCACGATATCCCTCTATCAAAAAGAGCTTGAACAATAATCCTGCTTCTCCTAAAATATCAACTGCTCTATTATTTCCGCCTCCACGAATTCCTTTCTTCATGCGAGTCAAAACAGCCTCATCATTTGTTTCAGCACCTATTCCTACTTCATAACAACCTGCTTGTAACAAATCAGAAACAAACGATTCATTTATTTTATCTGCTCGCGTAATACATCGAAAGGCAAACTTTTCGTGTTTATTCTTAAATTCTTTAAGCCGAGCAATTAGATCTGAAGTTTTACCCTTGTTAAGACCAAAAGTTAGATCAATGAAATAAAATTTCTGTACGCCAAGATCATAAAGATAACTGAGTTCATCAAGAGTTGACACATTACTTCTATTAGATACGAGTTTTTTTGCAGCACAAAATCCGCAGGTATAAGGGCATCCTTTAAAGTTTTCAAGCATTCCAAGAGTAAACGCTTCTCGTGATTGGGCAGTTTGGTTTATTGAATCGATTAATCCTTCGTATCTACCATACATTTGTTGTGGAGAGAAAACTCCTTCTGCTCGTAGCTTTCCAGAACTTTTGACCTTTGCCTTTCCAGGCACGAGAATTCCCTCAAGTCCTGCAAGAGTTTTTTGATTATCAAGATGTCGCAGAACTTGAGGCAGGATAGTATCGCTGTTTTCTGTACATGCAACGTCAACATTTGGACAATACTGAAAGATTCTTTCCTCTAAGATTGAAACTGCTTGCCCGCCCATAATAATCTTTGTCTTTGGCAAATTCTGCTTCAGTTGAGTAGTCATATAGTCAAGAGTATCAGTGCTTGCCTGTGCAATCAAAGTTGTACAAACAACATCCGGATTCTTTTCTACAACTCTGTTCATCAGCTCTTCTTTTGAAAGTTCAGGATTGCGATACCATTCATAATCCAGAAGAACAATATCTTGGTTCAGCCCTTTTTCTCCATTCAAAGAAGCCATTACCTGAAAGGGGATTCGAGGTAAAAGAAAAAACTGATTACCTATATTTTCTTCTATATATCTTCCAGGCTGAGATTCATGTAAACTCGTCGTATTAGGGGGATTAACAAAAAGAATTTTCATAAAAATAACTCCTAAAGAGGCAGACCTATTCTACCTTTAATTCGCAATCATAGGTACGTAGTTTTTTTAAGGTAAAGTACTTTTGTTCAGGAAGTTCTTTTTTTAAGTCAACGCCTTCAGCGTTATCAGATAATTGATACTCTTCTTTAGGACGTGCCCACTGGAGGGATTGCATCATTAGTTCTCTATCTAATGTTTCCATCTTATTCAATTTTAGCTTCACAGCCATAAGTTCTCAATCGCTGCAAAGCAAATTTAGTTCCATCTGAGTAAGTGTCGGGTTTTTTAATTTCTTCAGTAAGAGGCAGTGAATAAGCAAAACTATCTCTAACCGATGTACTTGCCGTTTCCTCTTCTCCTTGTACTTGTAATTCTAGTTGTTTCATAATTTATCCATACATATGAACTATATAAAATTTATTCAGTATATTATTTGTTAAATAGCAATATTTATATACTATTTAGGAATAATACAAAATATGAAAGAACTAGACAATTTTGACCTGAGATTGCTCGCCTGCTTAGAGGAAGACGCAAGACAAACGCTTTCCCATATGGCAAAGAAACTACGAAGCTCGCAACAAGTAATTAGTTATAGAATACAGTCTTTGGAAAAAAGAGGAATTATTGGAGGATACTACACAATTATTGACATTGAGAAATTAGGATATACAAGTTATCGGACACTTATTCAGTTAAGCAATATCAATGAACAGAAACATAAACAAATTATAGAATATTTGAGGAATCACCCAAATGTACTCTGGTTAGTAGATTGCGGAGGAAAATGGGATTTATTAGTTAATTTCATGGCGAAGAACATTGTTCAATATAGTGCATTACTAAGAGAGTTCAAGGGTACTTTTCCAGAGCAGATTCAGAATTATGATGTTTTAACTATTGTTCAAGTAATCTACCTGGGAAGAGACTATTTTACGAGAAGGCAGAGAGATATTAAGAAGATTGTTGGTTTCGGTGGAAAGTGGATAGAACCAACTAGGTTAGATAAAAACAATCTTCAAATTCTCAGCTCTTTGTCAGAAAATGGGCGTATGAGTGCTGTTGAAATTGCAGAAAAGATGAAAATAAGTCCAAATACGGTAATCTTACGAATAAAGGAGATGAAAAAAAGCGGAGTTTTACAAGGGTTTAAACCATTAATTCACTTAGAAAACACACCTTACCACACTTATAAGGCTCTAATCAAGTTTCACAACCTCATTGAGGAAAGAGAAGAAGAGATCTTAAAATATGTTCAAACCGATGTGAGAATTGGTGGGGCAATAAAACTTATAGGGTTATGGGATTTTGAGATTGAATTTGAGGTGAAAAATAAAGAAGAAATGTTAGAAATTACCAGAAATTTCAGAGAAGTATTCAAAGACGTCATAAAAGAGTTTGAGATTCTTCCACTGTTTCACGAATACCGATATAACTTTTTCCCAAGAGACCTTCTCAATCAGAAAAATATATAAACAAGACTGCATAGACTATTTTACAAACGGAACACATTGAGAAAATGCGTCTCTTGATTCTGGACAAATTGTCCTGCTCTCGGCAGGAGTACTATACCAAAATGTGATTTTCAAGGGATGTTGATAAGTCAAGAATTTTCAATTCTTGACGCTTCAAACTACGCAGCAAGACGTATGATATTAAACTTAGATATAGAGTTATCCTATCAAGAAAGGTTATCTACACTAATTGAATCAAGCAATGGGAGCATGTCTTGTTTTACATCCCCATTTCCTGTTTGATTTTCACCGCTCTCGAGCTCACGCAATAACACTTGTTCAATATCCTCTTCTTTTGCTGGAGAGACTTGCGCATTGTTTGGGCTATACGGTTCTGGCCAATGAAGGTCTGTTCCCAGAAGGTGTGCTAAATAAGATGCATGTGAAAGAGTGGCACTATATGCATACACACCATGTCCTTCTAACATATCCAACTGACTTGGGGAGAGCTGCAATCCCTGAGGCAAGAGGACGCTGACTTGAATATCTGCCCTTTCAGCCTGCTTATGAACATATTTAAGAGCAGTCAAGATTGCCGGAGAAAACATCTCTTGTTCGCGCGCATCTGTTCTTTTACCTAGAAGGTGACGAGCTACCGAAGCCATGTCAAATTCAATATGCGCAACTCCTGCGTCACAGAATTTCCCTATTAGTTGTATGGCTGCTGGAGTGTCTATGTTAATCCCAAAATTTACACTCTCTGGAATGTCCATAGTACGCGCTAATCCCCTAACATCGGAAAAATGGCGCACTTCAGTCACATGAGGCACTAGAACAGTCATTGTTGCATATTGCGGAGCGATTGACGCAAGACGTTTTACTGCTCCTAAGCTCATGTAAATATATTTTGCTCTGACGCTGCTCAGATTGCCTGGCAAGATAAGAACAACAGGCGCAATTTGTACAAGAGTAGCTAGTGCATGAAATGTCTCATCCCTGCTCTCGCCTGAAGCGACCAGATGATAAGCTACCGGAGTGTTACCCTGCATAAAACCAATGTGTCCTGTTCCTATTGTTGTAGGGTTTGCTGCAATTGGTATTGGGAATGGTTCGACGGCAGGAGGCGTTTTTTCTGGTGTTTGTAGCTCGCTTGAAAGTGTCTCGGGTGTTGATTCCTCTACGTCTGAGATTATTGATGCTGGTTCTACTGGAGGATTATGTGGTGTGCAGCCTAAAATATATAGCTCCCCCCTTGTTAATGCAAATGCGATACGTTGCTTTTCTTTGAAAACAGCAGTAATCATCTCGCCCATCTTTGCAAGCCTTTGAGCGTCTACAGCAGTCAATAATTGTTGTTGTCTTCTGTTTTCAGTAAGTTGCACTATGATGTTCTTACCTGAAGCATTGCGCGTCATTGCATGCTCTTTTGTTCCGATATGCACTTTATTTAGAGTCATCATATCATGCTCTTTTTGTACTTCATAACGGTCTGGCTCGACATTGCCTTCTGACAATAATGCTCCAAGACCCCAAACTGCTTCAATAAGATAACCTTCTCCTTTTTGCATAATGAAACCTGAAATATCAGCATCAATCATTTTTTGAACAATAACTGCGGTCATTAGTAATTCTTCATTTCTGTGTGTAGATAGAATGCGAAGTTGTTTTAGTGTGACAAGAGATTGATAACAGGTCTTAACTGCTTCTAACACATGCTCTATTCCCTTGACATTCATAAGCGCAGGCAATGTTCCAGATTTATTCTCATGAACTAATGAACTACGCACTGCAACAAAGGGAGGTTCATACGAGTTCTTCAGGATTGTGAATGCGCTTGCCTTCGCTGCGCTAAGCTGAGTTTGATCTGTATTCAAAATCTCATATGCTTCCTGCACTACTTCTTCGAAGTCTTTGGAGAATTTGCCTGTAGCAATAAGATTTGAGAGCTGTTCAGAGAGATGAGAGAGTTCATCATCGCTCATTTTTGATACGCGCTGCACTGCATTCTGAATTTCTGGTAGAATCTTGTTCTCGGTGAGGAATGTTTGGCACGCTTTTGTTGTGAGGACGAATCCTGCCGGAACAGAGAATTTATTCTGATAAAGTCTGCTTAGATGCATACCCTGAATACCAATCATCGGCACCTCGGATATCTTAGGTTCAGAGAACCATTTACAGAGAATTTGGTTAATTGAGTTACTCTCTGTACCAAATTCTCTGTCTGAAGAATTTGAATGAGAGATAACATCATCAACAGAATTCTTCATAATCATGCTTTCACCTTCTTCTTGCATGTTTCTTCTACAGCAGGCGAGTTAATAAAGATTATCACTCACACAAGTTTCTCAAAAAGAACTTGTGCCGCGCAAGGCAACTTGGATTTAATATCGACAAGTGCCGCACGGGCAATTCTTGCTGCTTTTTCGTTTGCACATGTGATGAAGAAGATGTCTTGTCCTGGAATTACACGGGCAGCTCTACCAACTACAACACCATAGGAATGACTCATACCTGTTGAAATTCTGTCTGCGCCTGCGCCTGCACTTAACTTATTTTCTCTAAGCAAGTGATGCGGATAGACCTTAATTGCCATGTAATACTGTCCGAGTGCCTGTTCTTCCATAATTTTAGTCAGATACATACGGCATGATTCCAATGCGTTGTCTCGAACATTCACTCTTTCAAGCGACTGCAAGCGAACTATAAATGTATGCTTGCCTGCACGATAATCTTGCATTGTCCCCTGATGGAATTTGACAATTTTGCTTGGTGGGACTGTCTTAATATAAGACTTACCCTTGTTTCTAGATATTCTTGTAAAGGGTCTTCCGCGTTTCTTGGAATAAGCCATTGCTTTTCTTAATGCCATTTTTATTTCTTGCCTTCTTTCTTCTCAGAGCTTTTTGGAACACTTGAGCCTTCGCTAATTTCTACTTCATTTGTGATTGCCTGTCCCGGCAGTCCGCTCTCGAAAATAGCGCGAACCAATCCGTTATTTCCATGTGCTGCGCTAATCTTTCCGGCAATAATCTTTCCAGACTCGCTCTTCCAACGAACTTGTTTACCGACCATTTTCTGCGCTTCATCTCTGTTTTGAGTACCAACATCTAGAAGATAGTGCTTTTCATGAATCCTATGTCTGCCACGGCGGAATTGTACTATAATGCCATTCATCTTACTGCTAGAAAAAAGGGGTTTTTAAATCTGATGTCGTTGCAACCCTTCACCCCATATGAGCCGGATTTGCTTTTTGTCTAAGAAATTTGGCTTTTGTAGATTCAAGTCAACTATAGCAAACAACTTTAGTTTTTGTATCTTTTTTGTTGTTTGCTAGATAGGAAATCACATACAAGAATTACGATTATTAATGTGATTTCCTATAAGTCCTATTTTCTGCAACCTGATTTTCAATCTCTTCAGGGTCTCCCATGCGTATCGGCTGTGCGTATCGATGCGTCTTTGAGAGCAGATTTAATATCGATTGCCTTACTATATGTATTCGCTGTGTGAGTGTTTTTTGCAAAGGCAAGTCTTCATTCTTTGCATATTCAAATTCCTGAATCACACTCGGTTGCGCAGAAAGATGGTTCAATGCCTCGTGGCATCGTGCAAGACTAGAATAATCTCCTTCATGCATAAATCTTGGATAAAGAGATTTCCTAAGCCTTTGCTATGTCAGGAATCTGCAATTCCTGAGCACTGTCAAGAACGAAGTTCTTGAAGTCCCCACAGCAAGCTGATGGAGTATTACGCTCGGCTTCTAGACGGAAATCTCTAATTTCAAACTGGCGCAGCAAGCTGCGGGGTATTACACCCAGTTTGAAATAAAATGGTCTTTTGTATAAATAATTTAATTCAAGTGAAAACCAGAACCCCTCAATCTCATAGAACCTGTGCTCTGCCTCTTTAAAATCAAGTTGTTCTCCATATATTGTATGCAGAACCTCCCAGTCCATTGTCAGAATGCTATCTCAAAGCGCCCCAATGCTTTTTCAAGTGCAGCGAATACTTCACCAGATACTTGGGTATGAATCTTGCCTTTGTTATCGCCGATTGATTTCTCAAGCTCTTCCTTGCTGGAGTCAACAAGCTTGCTACCATTGATCTTTCTTATACTCTCACCTTCGACAAGGAAGTTATCTTCGCCAAGAAGAACTAATTCTGCTTTCCGTGAACCATAAATAATCTGCATCGTACCTTTACGTGCTGAGACCAAATCAGCACGCTGTGCATACTCTGTCAGAGCCTCAATTAAGTCGAAAGCATCTTTCTTCACATTTTCAACTTCTTTCTGGCTCAGCTTCCCTGACTTTACTTTACTTTTTGTCTGAGTCAGTTCGCGAAGTACAGTTAATAAGCGCTGCTCAATCTTGCCTTTCTTAATCAGCTGTTCATCGAATTGCTTGACAAGTTGTTCCTGCGACTTTTTACCAAAGATAGTTGTTAGTAACGTGAAAACATTAGTGTAAATTTCCTCTGCTGTTCTTTCATGTAGCTTTTTCTCTAGTTTCTTCCTTAAAACCTTTAGCATCTCATTGTATTGTTTGCATTCGCGCATGAATGTCTCAATTTCTGAGCCAGAATATTCTTTCAGCTTACCATATTCGTATTGCTTGAAAAGATGCACTGCTTTCTCCAGAGTTTTTAAGTCTTTTTCAGACATAACTTTTTCTCTTTCTACAAGAACATTCTTTACTTCCTGTGCGATTGTCTTGGGTACAGGAGGAGCTTCTCCTGCAAGCATCATCATTGCTTGTGTTGGAGTTACAATGCCGTAATATATGTCAACCATTGCGTCCAGTAAACGTCTTTTCACAATCTCCTCTGTTTGCTCTCCTTGCTTTACGTATAAGTCAATTGCCTCAGGGCTTGGCTTAATGCGACCCATCTTAAGCAACAATTTCCATGGAATGAATGTTCCGCGGTCGTAGAGAGGTATGCCATCTCTTATGAAAGTAAATGCAACTGGCTCTGCATCCTTTACGCGCTGCCAGAAGTCAGTAAGTAGCCATACCTGAACATTCAGAATGTTCTTGACTGCTGCTAAAGCCGTGGCTTCACGAATATAGTCATAGATTATACCTCTGAGCTTTTCCAGCAACTCAACACGGTTCATTCTCTTTACATCAGTATCATCTACAACAACGAAAACGTCAACGTCACTATCCTTTCCCGCAGTACCTCTAACAAGACTGCCTCCTATGACATAGCTTGCAACATATTTATCGAACTTGCGCAATACCAGAGACTTATGAATGCTGGCAACCCTCAATGCACCTAAGAAACCTTTATCATGGACAGGATATCCCTGCGCTATTGCATCTACAAACTCAAATTTGCTGTCCTGTCCGTAATTCCACAAATCGACAGGAGTCTTGATATGAACCCAGAAATTCTCTTTTGTTTCCTTAACCATCTTGACTATTTCTGGCTTTATCTTAGGAATTTCCTTGTATTGCTCTTCGGGGATGATGATCATAATATGCAAAGGTTTTGTATCGACAACTTCCTTAGGGAGCTGCTCATCTTCTTCAAACAATGGAGATGCTTGCCCAGGAATAAAGCTGATTGCCATTGTAAATGGATATTTCTTAGTAATTACCTTTCTTAGATTCTCCAGAGATAACTTTATTGCATTGAAGTCTGCCTGTGTCTGAGCTGGCGCAGGAGTTGCAGGAACATATGGCTGCTGTCCTGTTTTCTCAAGAGGATTGCTCGGTTGATTCGCTTTTACATCTTTTCGCTCAATCATGAGAAAACCAGTGTGGGAGCATTTAAAAAGTTATGCTTACCTTTCACAGTAGATGAGCTTTTCCAAGTAAAGTAAGCTCATCTACTGACTGAAGAGAAATGATTATATAGCCAAATAATGCAGATTTTTTATGAATACGCAAAAAATTTCACAGTTTAGTAAAATAGATGAATTCATAGAATCTTATTGGCCTCTGTCTCCCGTCGCTCGTGAATTTAATGAATTAGTTACATCTGGCTGGGAAGCTATCTCCTATGAGGAATTTGAAGATAAAGTAAAACAATATGAATTGCGTTACGATGAAGAGTTATGTGAGCTGTTTGAAAATGATGTATTCGCACCTTATCGAGCATTGCGGGGGGAATTTCTTACAAGCTATTCTGAAGAAGCATTTCAGGATTTGACAGAATATACTATTAAAGCAGGCATAGATGAACACGCACCGCTTCGTTATCTTATACGCTCACGAACTACTCTCCAAATGCTTCTTGAAGTTCTTCACTATGAGAAGCCATTCACTCTCATTGACTGCGGTGCAGGCAATGGAAAGATAACTGCAGGACTTGCGGCATATCTTCCCCAGATTGAGAAAGTATATGCGATAGATATTAATCCTTATGCATCTGAACAGATTAAACGCCACTTCGATGAAGCTGGCTCTTTGATACATAGGAACATTACATCTAGACTTGAAATCATGACGCGCGACTATCGCGACCCTGCACTCATCTCTTCTCTACCTCTGAGAATTGCCGATGCACCTGCAATTGCGTTTGCCTCTCACCCTACACAATATGATGAAGTAATACCTTTACTTGACCGACTTATCTCCGTAAACCGATTCAATAATAAAGCGAGGATTGTAATAGATTTAGATTTTATGCTTTCCCAAAGCGATGCAATGGTCAGTATGAGTCTTGGAGAATACGGGCAAGAGATATTGAGCGAATCGTTACCTGAAGATAATTGCATTCTTGATATGCTTACAACAAAACCCTATTTTGCTCAGAAAGAAGTGGGCGTTTATCGCTTTGCGCATAGGATTTAAGGCTTAATGTTTGAAAGAGTCTAAGAAGATATGGACAATTAGGTTGATTGTGTTCCCTGTTTTTCTAATTGTCCATAATTATTTATACGATTATTTCCTCAATGTACTATGCGTAAGATGAAACAATTTTTAGTTGATGATTTTTATGACCACGAGATTCCGCCTCTTTTCAGGCGTCCGGCTCGTGGCTCAGGATTCGTGCAACTTGAAAATAATGGAAGACGTTATCTGATTCGTCATAACATATCTGGCAAACCCCAACTTATGGGGCGTGTAGCTTCGAAGTTCCAGAAATTATCTGGAAGATACCATGCCACATACATACCTTCGCATTACCTTCCTTGTGAAGAACGTCAAGCACTTGAAGCTCTCCTTGCACCATATAAAATGTCTGTTGAACATGCAGTAATGGCCCCACAGGGAATCGAACCCCGGCGTCCTCCACGTGAAAGAGGCGTTCTGCCACTAGACTATGGAGCCTCAGAAAATAAAAGAAGATAGGTTTATAATAATTCTCATATATGAAACGAAATATTTATAAAGTCTATAATATAGGACTATATAGTCTATTTATAGATACTATGGCAAAACTAACAGAAGAATACAAAGTTGATGCAGTTTTCCTTAAAGAGTCCTGGAAACCCCTTACATATTTAGATATCCAGAAATTATCTGGAAAGAAGTCAAAAGGGTTTATTTACAAAGCTCTTAGGCATCTTATAGATAGCAAAACAATTATACCTGAAAGGATAGGAAAAAGAAACATTATCTATCATCCAAATCTCAGTCTAGCATCAGTGCAAAGCTACTTGGGTTATTTACACGAGTATGCCTCTTGGACAAACAAGCAGATACCTCTGCAGATAATCGAAAACCTGCGGGCTAAAATGCCCACCCCATTTTTTACACTGATAGTTACAGGAAGCTATGCAAAAGGCAAACAACACAAGAAATCAGACCTAGACGTAGTAATACTTTGCGAAGATTCTTTCAGTCCTCAAAAGATAACTGCCGAGTTAGGACATATTTCAGACACAAGCATTCCCTCCGTACATTTATATTCATTTACAAAAAAGCAGTTTTTAGAAATGCTCCTGAGCGAAAAACAAAATTATGGAAAAGAAATTGCAAAGAACTGTCTCATTTTTTACGGCGGTGCAGCCTACTATTCAATCTTACACGAGGCAATAAAGTATGGATTCAAAGGTTAAGATTTTTCAGGAAAGAGCATATGGTGAATTAATTGCAGCAAGAGCGTTAAGAAAACTAAGCGAAGATGAAAAATCAAAAGAAATTCTGGAAGTGCCTTCAAGTTCTTCTTTTTACAGTGGAGTAATTGGTCACGCGTATTATGCAATTTTTTACAGCACCCAAGCATATCTTGCCTATAAGAATATTCCTGTTTCTTCAGAGCAGGGAGTTCACCAGCAGGTTTATTTCAAATTTAAACATATTATAGAAAAAGAAACATCTGAAAAAGAACTTCTTAATATCTACGAAGACATTCAGGCAAAAGCAGAGATGCTTCTCGGAATCTTCGTGGCTGAAAAAAAGAAAAGAAAGACTTTTACCTATGAAACGATTCCCCAGGCAAATAAACCTCCCGCAGATGACTCAATAGAAAATGCAAATATTTTCATTTCTCACATCAACAATTTTATAGACCAGCAGGAAAACTCAAAAAACGATTCTCACCAAATTATTTAATCATCGCGCCAATAACGTCCTGGAAATTTACGGTTGTTGAATGGGGCGGAATTTTAGATTAATATATAGTGGAAGACCTAAGTCCTTCCCCTAACAGCAGACGACAAGACGGGGAGAAACTTATGTCGTCTGCTATAAAAGAATAAAATTTCAATATTTTATATATTGGTTTTAGTTGGTGACCCCAGAAAGAATTCAAGCTCCCTACTCCTCGGTGTAAACAAAATTAACTAAAAGATTAGACTCGTTTTCTTAACCTAATGAATCCAATTATACTAACGGTTGTTTGTATGGATCATAGATAAACAAACTTATGTTCTTTTGAAATTGTAATTATATCAATACTCTTTATTATATCAGAAAATTTGTCCTTCATGTCATTAAGGATAATATTGAATTCATTCTCAGAATAAACTTCAAATTCTGGTTCAATATCCCAGTTTCCGAGTACATTAACATTATGAATTACATTTTTATTATTTCTAAAGTAATCGATTAACGCCTCAATCCGAGATTCTTTTGGGTTATCTAAATGAATGAATGTTTTAAAGAAGTGAATACCTAATTTTTCATAGTTAATGGCTATTCTAAAACCAGTTATAACCTCTCTTTTTACCAATTGCCTTATTCTATAGTTGACTACTCTTTCATTAACTTTCAAATCATAAGCAATATCCACGATAGGTTTTCTAGCATTCTCACTTAATTGTTTTAATATTTTCATATCAATTTCGTCTAATTTCGCTTCTTTATCTCCACTTACTAACATTCTGACTCGATTTCGACTATGTTTACTTTCTAACAAAAAAGTTCGATCATAAACTTCCGCTCCAACTGCGATCGATAATGCTTTATGGTTTATACTATTTTCAAACAAGCTTAAAATCTGATTTTTTAGTGGCTCAATCTCCTCTAATTTTAATACTTCACATGAAATAAGTAATTCCCAGTTACCATTACAAGAAGCAACCCATTTTACTGATTTATTTGACTTAAGCTCTTTAATAATATTATTTAATTTGTTAGAATTCATATGTTGAAATGAAAGAAGAAGTTTAAATTGTACTACTTTAAGTTTAGATAAATCAACAACAATTTGATATTGAGTTATAATTTTATCCTGTTCAAGTTTTTTTATTCTATAGTTGACAACTTCTGTTGAAAGCCCTACTTTTCTAGCTATTTTTGAAAATGGTTGCCTGCAATCTGAATCTAATTCAAAAAGTATTTTTTTGTCTTTCAAATCAAGCTTATATTTGTCATTTTCAATCATATTTTATAAAAGATACAATGAGTATATAAATATTGTCATTAATATAAAATAATTAGCAGAACACTTTAATAAAGACAAAATATAGCTAGATAGTGGATAAAACGAAAGTTTTACAGGAAAACACGAAATGACAAAACAAACAAAGGAAAAGATGAAGGGAAATACCGTTCAATTAGATCTATCAAAGAGGTCAAATCCATATTATTTTTATGTGCCTATAAAAGAAGAAGAATTCAATGGAGAAAGACAAGATATCGATTCAAGACTGAGAACTATATGTTGGAATTCTATGAGGTTTATAAAAAATAATTTCGGGTATTTTAAGGCGTGCAGAGGCCCAAGAGAATATTATAATAGATTATTTCAATTTGAAGAAAGAGCCTCTAACAAACCAATTGGAGATTTTTGTTCGTACACTGTGTTTGCAGATGATAGTTGTCAGGAAACTCACAGATTTCCATGGGTTTCTCTAGTAATTGGAAATTTGAAGAGTAACCTTATTCTTGAAGCTAGATTTGGACAAACAAGATATTTTGAAAAATATCCACAAAAAGAAGAACGGAAAGCGCAATTAGAAGATATTTTGAAAAGATTTTACTCTAAAATGTACACAGATGATGGATCATTTTCAATAATTTCAGTAGAGAATGATAAACTTCCGGTTTTAAAAATAGGGCATCGAGGCGCGTTATCTGAAAATGGGGGCTCGTCATTTAGTGGAATAGTTCAAGCGACAAGAGGACTTGCGAGTAGTTTATATTTTGATATGATAATTAATGGACATTGGAATGAGGGAGACAAAGGAAATGTTATGTGCTATCAAGTACCATCTATTCCATGGATGGGGACTTATAGCGTGGAACATAAATAATTAAGCGTTGTTGTTATGTTCCCGAATATAGCATCGGTTTCCGTGCTCAATTTTTTGAGTCCGATGCTATAGTAATGGAATAACCAACCAATTATTTATTAAATGGCCCCACAGGGAATCGAACCCCGGCGTCCTCCACGTGAAAGAGGCGTTCTGCCACTAGACTATGAGGCCTAAGAAAATAACAGAAGATAGGTTTATAATTCTTCATGTATTTTAATGTTTTACAAATTAGGAATCATGCAACACAGCAGAGAATTGCAAATGCTTATAATCTCTAAATTCTATTGAAAAGTATGGAGCACATCATTCATGATTCTGAAACCAGCTCTTCAAAGAATACCCCTAGACCATGTGAAAATCAAAATCCAAGATTGTATGGTTATTTGACATATGGTGCATTGTTAGGTATAGCATGTTCAATTGAATGTACTAGAGAGATAAGAGAAAAATTCGGCAAGTTGAGGGAGAGTATATACCGGAATGCTTTAGACAATCCCTCTTGGTATTTATTTAAATATGAAGTTGAGTCTTATCTTCCCTTTCTTCCGGTCTTTCTGCGATATTAAAGATATAAATGTGAATGAATATGTACATTGTAATGACCATAACATTTATAAACATGTACATTGTAATGTACTTAAGATAAAATGGAACAAAGCACATTAGAAGAGTTTAATCACTGGTGGCTAGAAGGCAAAGTAGATCCAGAGCTAGCTCTGCCATTTAAACGAGATGACTATAATGAGATTGAAAGAAACATAGATAAGAAGTTTATCGTTGCACTTATTGGTCTACGAAGAGTAGGAAAAACAACCACGCTCTATCAACTCATACATAAACTCATTGCAGAAAATGTGAATAAAACTAACATTGTATTCTTCTCATTCGACGAAGTTTCTGTGAAACTTGGAGAAGTACTAGAAAAATATAAAGAAATACAAAAAAAAGACTTTCGAGAAGAAAAAGTGTATATTTTTCTTGATGAAATACAGAAGTGTAAGAACTGGCAGAATGAATTGAAAAAATACTACGATCTCTATCCTAAAATTAAGTTTATTATAAGCGGTTCAGAATCTCTCTTCATAAAGAAGAAAACAAAAGAGACTCTGGCAGGAAGAATAACTGAGTTTATGCTTGCTCCATTTACATTCAGAGAATATCTAAAGTTTAAGAGTATTAAGGAAGAAGAATTGAAATATGAAACAAAGATAAAACCTCTTTTTCAGGATTTTATAAAAAAAGGGGGATTTCCAGAAACATTCTCCTTTGAAAGCGAAAGAGAGTATAAAGAGTACTTGAGAGCACTCGTAGTTGATAAAATAGTCTATAGGGATATACCTTCAATTTTTAAGCTGGAAGATCCGGAATTTCTCAGAGTTCTTCTTGAGTTAATTGCGACTAATCCGGGTATGTATATTGACTATCAGTCCATAAGTAAACAATTTGAAAAGGATAGAAGAGTAGTAAAAGACTATATTTCTTACTTAAAAGAAAGTTTCTTAATAAAACTGCTCGGCAACTATAGAAAAGGAAGTATTACTACGCTAAGAAAGAAGAAGCGAGCATATCCTGCAGATAATGGCATCATTTTCCTTTACAAGTCAAAGATTGAACAGGATTTTTTTGGTAGAATGGTGGAAAGTGGTGCAGTGAACAAGCTTGGAGCGCTCAGTTTTTGGAAAAACGGAAACGAGATAGATATTATTCATCAAGATATTCCTATAGAAATCAAATATCAAGAAAAGATAACGAGCGACGATTTTAAACCTATAAGAGAATTTATGAGAAAATTCTTTCAAAAAAGAGGTATCGTTGTAACAAAAAATGAAGAAAGAGAGGTCAAGGTTGAAGAGGGAGTAATCTCGCTTATCCCTGCATGGAAGTGGTTTTTAGAGTAACATGGGAACTACTATCTTTTACCTAAAAAATATACTCTTATAAGTTATTTAAACTAAACCCTCTTCTTCCCATTGATAAAAAGTGGCCCTAACCAGAATCGAACTGGTGCATGCTCGGCTTTTAAGGCTTTGACGTTGAATCTCTGCCTTTGTAAACGAGCCGGTCTAACCACTAGCCTATAGGGCCTTCCTACAACAAGCTGAAAAAGCTTTTTAAAACTTGTTAAGAACCACAAACACACCTTAAACTTCAGTCTGTGGTTCTTAAGCACCTAGAAAATTCTGTGTGCTTTCTCACGAGCTTAAGCAGAGGAGGTATACGCACAGAATTTTCTCAGTCTGAATCAGCCAAATTTTACCACTCTCACACCATAATATGTATATTTATACTACTGCAATTAAATCTTCTTAATGAGAACGCTAAAACCATTTATCTATCTCTTTGACAAGGCGATTCGTGAACATACGGCTGCATTTATTTACCCTGTTCGTACATCGGAAGAAAGAGAGAACAATGCTAAATGGATTGTCAATCATTACACCAATAGATTCTTAGAAGAAGAAACAAAGTTCAGAGATATTTATTGCCTAGGTCTTTACCATGGTCAAATACCTAGATTTCTGGAGTTTAATTCTGGAGAATACTCTTTATTCACTTCCATACGTGATAAAGTAATCAGTAATTATGCTTTAGGAGTTTCAGAACGTGAACTTTTTGAGCAATCTTCGCACGAGCCAATACAGAGACCAATTATGCTAAACCGTATGCATAATTGCGCGCGCGCCTCTCACGAGATTATTATTCGTTCCAAGCAGACTCTGAAAATGCAAATCAATGATTCTGAATTTATCCAACATCTTATATTGCCGTGAGGGAGTTAGAGCATTGGCTATCGGATTTCCAAACCTTTTATTTTTGCTTCCATAATCAGCGATGCAGGACACTTCTTGCCCGTGTATGCGCAGATAACACAACAGGCAGATAATGGCGTAGTCATTCTCTGCCCGCATTTGCTGCAGTCAAAATATGGGGGACTGCCATTTTCAGGAGCCGCTCTCCTGCTCTTTGTCCCACAATGCCTGCACGTGATTGCCACGACTTTGGGTATTTTGATATATTTTTTAAGTGCCATTGACCATGGATTCAATCTCTTTGAGTATTTAGAGTTATTTTGGTCTGTAAGCAAGATTCTTTGATGGAATTACCACTTCGCGTGAACCTTGCTTCGTATAACCTAATTCATATAATTTATGACCTGTCCGTTGACATGCTTTCCCAAGACGCCCTGATTCTGTCGATGGAGCGAATACTACCCAACCGACACCCATGTTCCACGTATTATATGCTTCTAAATCATCTACCGGACCCTCTTCCTGCAAGAACCTGAACTCTTCCTGTGGTTCGGGAAGATTTTCAATAACATATCTAAGTTCTATCTTCTTTCTCATTATTTTAGCAAAACCATGACCTGTAATCGGCTGCATATAAACAATGTCTGCACCTTCCTCGGCAAATGCTTCAATCAATGGAGAATAAATGTGCGTCGGTTTTAATAGCGCTTGCCCGATTGTTGTACCGCTTGGAAGTTTTGTAAAGTATCCGTCCTTGCTTTTCTCAGCAATCTTTCTTGCTAGAGAGTATCCGTTGGAGTGGGCACCGCTGCTGGCAATGCCATAGATTGTTAAATCAGGAGCTAATCTTTGTCCAAGAATCAAACGTGAACGCGGTCTGATAATACCCAATGATGCGCCAGCAAGGTCTATAGTGTTTTCTCCAACAATTCCCCTCAATGTTGGAGTTTCTCCTCCTGGAATTGCAACCCCTGCGATTTGCGCTCCTTTCTCAAAACCATCAATAAGCCCTGATGCGACCTCTGAATCAGCCAGATAACTTGAATTGCCTGTCGCAATTATTGGCTCAAACAAAATAGGAGTTGCACCAATACCTCCTAAGTCATTAAGTGTCATTGCCATTTCATCCTGACCAATCCCGCTAAAGAGAACGCGCCTCTCAAGATTCATACCCTTCCCTATCTTCTCTTTTTCGTTCATATCTTCAGAAACCTTAATTTTCGTTCCAAGACCTTCAATGTTAAATGCGAGATAGAAGTCAGGACTTCCCATATCCACTGCTACTGCCGTTTCACCAACAGACTCACGAACAATCCTTATCCCTAATCGTTCAACATAAGCCAAAGTTTTCTGCAAACGCCGAATCGACTCTTCTTTAAAAGGATCAAGCTTATCGTAATCTACTAAATCTGAATATTTTAATCCCACTTCATCTAATAAAATATCTTCTTTATAAATTTATACTGGAATTTTTCACTACTTTTTATCAAGAGCAGTTATCAAGAATTTAAGTCTTCCGTCGGTAAAGTTCTTAAAATTTCCAATGTGTCTTGAATTCTTTACTGTATACAATTGTTCTTCATTGCATATAGTACACTTATGCTTTGTTGTCACAGTCAAATAATTATGATTATAGGAAATCACTTTAATAATCGTAATTTCCAACGTGATTTCCTATCTAGCGAATAACAAAACGACTACGAAAATTAAAGTTATTCGCTATAAGCATCAAAATTTTCGCAAGCAGATAAACTTAAAAAGGGGTCTTTCTTCATTTTCCTGTATCAAACAGGTTTCGTTTTACAACGCCCTTGTATTGGTAAGAAGTAAATGGAATGCAGGAGGTTAGAATGAAAGTATATGCAGGCAACTTGCCCTTTAGTATTACTGATAAGGATTTGGCAGCCATGTTCGAGCAATTTGGTCAAATCACTGAAGCAGTCGTTATTAAAGACAAGTTCTCAGGTCGATCAAAAGGCTTTGGCTTTGTGACCTTTGCCGAAAAAGCATCTGGCGAAAAAGCCATTGCTGAAATGAACGGTAAAGACATGCAAGGTAGAGCTTTGACGGTCAACGAGGCAAAGCCTATGGAACCACGCGAAGATCGCGGAGATAGAGGCGATCGAGGCGGCGGATTCAATAGACGACGCTTCTAAACTCAGATTTTCTGAGTAATTTTTTATTTTTTATTTAGGTTTTTTAGGAATTCACTAAAAAGAACAGGTTGTTGTTTGGTTTCTATGAGACTGTGGCAGAATCTTTAATATTTCCAGTTAAAGTAACCTTTCTGAGAAAGAACAGGGCTATAATAATATTCTCCAGTGTATGAATCTCTGCCGTATTCTGTCTCATCAAATATTCTTTGCTTGCCAAATGAAAATCCCCCGTCATACGAGCGCGTGCTTGTATCGCTCGCGCTTTGTGCAGATACTCTATTATTCTTGCTATCTGTGTACAAAGATTCTGTTGCTCCAACATACTTCTCAACTACTTCGTTCCTGATTGAACGCGTAACGAGGTCTTTGCTGTTTGAAGAGAAGAAACCTGACTTTGCTGAGACATCATGGATAAAATCATCTGTTGAGACTATGCGCCGTTCATAGAGAGGTCCGCGATAGTCGTAAGAAGATGTTGCGGTATCAAAATTAGTGCTAATTGCCTGAGAATTTTTATTTATGCGTATTGTTTCCTGCGGATATCTTTCTTCTCCCGGAGATTCTGCATACTTTCGCGTTGCCAAATAACCTGAGTCTGTGCGCGGTGGAACATATGCCTGTGAAAGATAATCTTGCTGGCATTTTGTGTATGTGCGTCCAATCGTTGAACACGAAGGTGTGCTCTGCACAGTATATTGCTGAACGTAAGGACTGGAGCCTGAGCTTGATTGTGTACGGACGATTGACGTGGCTGCAGCAGAAGAGACCATGCTTAAGACAATTATCAATGCCAACCCCACTAAGACGAATAAACGTGATTTGTTCATAATTTTAGAGTAGTAACTATCTATTTAAATCTAACGCTCATGTATCGCACTTGTTAGAATCTGGATAGACTAGTGGATGATAGATGCAGAAGGAGAATAACTATTCTTGGGAAATTGCTCAATCTTTAAGGTCATTGAATATAATACACTTTTCCAGACCTGCGATTCATTGCGTAACGAGGATAATTAGTATTGTCAAGAACCCTCAGACTGAAGTCCGCGGCATATTCGGGTTCTTGAGCATGTCGAGGACTTCTGTCCTCGAGCACTCTCAGGAATCAAGGATTCCTGAAGCCTCGAGAATTCGGTTTGCTTATTTGCGGACTAAAGTAGGGGGATTGTGCAAACCGAATTCTCTCAGTATCGACAAAATATGCGCGATTTTTCATCATAATCTTGGGAGATTCTAGATAAGTTGTTCTAAATGTATGCGAGCCAAACATCATGCCCGTGTCTGCCTGGGTATAAAATACGCGCCCGTTGTAATTCTCTTTATACATATAGGAAGGGTACGCGGAAACAATTGAAGTCATAACTAATACACCCAACAAGAAAAGAGAAAACGCCATCACCTTCACCATCTTTTATTAAAGAGCATCTTCTATATAAATACTATGTGTCTTAAAAATGCATCTCTCATAAAGTAAGAATATATAAGATTCTTATTACTCATCTCGAATTATTGAATGAGGGGCGTGTTTTCTACCTTGCCTTAACAAGCTCTTTCTCAATCAAATCTTCTATAACTACAAAGTCCTGCGCGCCAGAAAGCATTTTCCCATTCACAAAAAACGTTGGCGTTCCCTTTACGCCATTTGAGAGACCCATTGCCTTGTCTTGCCCAAGCATAGCGTTGTATTTTTGAGAAGCGAGACAAGTATCCAACGTATCCATATCTGCCCCTAAATCGCTGGCAATCTCTTTCATGGAACTCATGCTTGCAACCTTTGACTGCTGCTTGAATGCTTCATCATGGAACTTCCAGAACAAGTCCTGCTCGTTGAGACACCATCCTACAAGATGAGCCGCATTTCCTGTCCCATGTCCAGGGAAATATTTGAAGACAAATTTGACTTTTCCTGTTTCTACATATTTTGATTTCAAAGCAGGCACCGGCGCGGTCCAGCCTTCCTGTCCAGAATCTGCCAAACCAGCGGCGACTGCACAGACAGGACAAGAAAAGTCAGAAAATTCATAAACTGTGACAGGAGCGTTCTGGTCTCCGAGCACAGGAGAATTTCCAATTGCCAGTTTAATAAACTCTCCCGTACCACCATTATTATCATCAGGTTTATCTCTTCCCAACAATCCAAAACCGTTTGTAAACAAGGCAACTACAAAAACAACTATAATTCCTCCGGCAATCCAAAGAGCCTTGTTCGCCTCCTGCTGGTCGATTGTCTCCGCCATCCAATACATTCACAGAAATATTATTTAAATCTATTCATTGTTGCGACGAAGGACACGCGTAATCCCCTCTAATTCAACATACATCCGCTCCTGCTTAAAATGTGTACCCAGTTCAGATGCATAAATTAATATCTTATCATTAAATGATTCTCTAGGTTGTGCTGCTGCCCGTGGACTCGTGCCAAATTCACACCGATATTGTATATTAATTTAAATACTGCCAGCACTCCAAGAATCAAGACATGGCAATTGATGATGTTGATTTTTATGGTATAACACATTCTGCCGTATTACATGGAATATATCATCGTAGAACAATCCACCTCACTCCACCTGCGCATGAGCCTGCAAGAGTGGCGCGAGTCTATTGGTGGAAAGGTACGGGTATAATTCAACACACACGTAGGAAAGCAAAACTCGTTAATTTTAGAACAATCTCTTTTCCTGCACAAGAGCATGCAAATGAAGAATACTCTTTGATTCAAGCAGTTATTAACTATGGACAGAAGCCTCAGCTTACAAAGCAGCATACTGGAGATTACAAATTTCTCCCATTTGATGACACTTGCAGACAGTTAGTTGACTATGTGCTTGAGTCGTGGATTGAACAGGCAGACATACTTGCTAAGAATATGAAAAGTATGCAAATACCACATATCGTCGCGCCAATCTTTCGCGTTGAAAATTTAGTGCAGGCAGGACTAGGTCTTGGCGTCCGCAAAGAAGGAAAGGAATATGATGTGCTCGTGCCGCCAGACTATTTTCCTTATCGCGCGTTACCTTGGTGTGAGAAAGAAACTATAGCCCAGCAAAACTTCAGTGGATAAGATTTAAAAGCCAGTCATCCTAAACAATTTCATGCCTACGTCGTATAGCGGCTAGTACACATCCCTGTCGAGCGTAAGAAACCTACGGTTTCCTGACGCTTCACCTTCCCTTTGGAGAAGGAGAAGAAACGCAGAACGGATGGAGTCCGGGTTCGATTCCCGGCGTGGGCGTGTAATTTCTTTAAGTTAAGGAGAAATATGATATATCTCAAAGGTATTTTATCTTTAAGGTACCATTATCAAATACTCTCGGAAAGCCTTTTTTATTTTTTCCGCGCCCCATAATATTTATATCCAAGCGACCTTTATTAAACTTCTTAAAAATATTTACTCATTTGTTTGCTCAAAACCCTTCACCAACAATCTTTATATATCTAGAAATAGTATAGTTAATATGCAAAATCAAACAATCTTTAGAGAAATAGAACAAACTGGCGAGCAGTTTAAAGCCAAATTCAAAGAACTCGCAGAGAAGGCACAAAAAGGAATGGACTCTAAAGTGCAAAGTGCTAAATTTGAGGCAGCTTATGCACTCACCGTGCCAAAGAGCCAGAGGAGTAAGACAATGGCAGAGGTTAAGGAAGTTAGAAACGAACTTTGGCAAGAAGCCCTAATGAAAGCAAATGGAGATTCTAACAAAGCTACTATCTTTTACGATAAGCTTTGCGATTTTCCTTAAAGAACTCACTTATTTTCTGTCCGCTAAGATTTGAAGCTTCACCAATTATTTTAACTCTGAGAGGTAATTTTAATATTTTAACTGCCTTTTCTAGGTCTGTATCTTCAGTAATATAGAGGTTTACCTTCGCCCGATAATGAAGATTAGACAAGATTCTACAATCGTTGACAAACGTTCCAAATTTCTTAATATATATTTGCCTTTTTACAACACTTACCCATTGTTCCGCAAGTGCATTAGATTCTGGTTGGTGTTTGATAGTCTGAATATTAAACTCTTTAAGGATATTGCTTAAAGCATTAGTAGCCTTATCAAATTGATAATTTCTTTTTTTAACTAAAACGTGCCTTGCTTCACCTAACGCAATGTTTGTAGTATATATTTTCAGGACTCCTAATTCTACATTTGCCTTTACTTCTTCCTTAAACTCTTGAAATTCCACCATATCAACAAGCACATTTGCATCCAATCCTATAATGTCTTCATCAACGAGAAAGGTATTTTTATCGTGACTTTTGTAGCCCTGAATATTCTCACCTTTCTTTCTTACAGTTACTACTTCTCTTTCTTCTGCTTCTTTTATCATTATTTATTAAATCAGTTCAAACTTATAAATCTATTTCAAAATTCAGTATAGACTAATAAAGTTTAGTATTCTCAAGTTACGCCACAAAGCTTAAATATATAACCTATCTATTAGATAGGTATGAAAAGAGTAGAGATAATAACTAAATCTACACTTACTTTGAAGGGAATAAAGTGTTTTCTTGAAAGAGAAGTCAAACCCTTTGGAACAAGTGGAAGAATAGATTTTCCAAAGGAATTCATAGGAAAAAAAGTCTATGTAATTATTGCAGATGAATGAAACTAAATTAATGTTTAGTCTTGGCGAACTAAAACATTTCATAAATAACTCTTTGGGATTATCGTATGATAAATATGATATAACAGGTTTCGAATTAGTCGTTCCACTAATGGAAGCAGCAGCATATAATGGTTATGTAGAAAATGTAAGCAATAAAACACAAACACTTTATCTGAGAATAAAAGAATCTTTGATAAGCATGATGAAACACGCTTATCTTGATTACATAAAAAGAATTTCAGAGAAATTTGAATTACATAAAAAATCAGTAATTCTTGCTTTTGACTACACAGAAGAAGATTTTTATGGAGATGTTCAAGGTTTAGATATTCATGGATGGACAGGGAAAGATGCAATAACAGGACATTTTAAGTTTCTTACTTGTAGTATTATCTCAGATGATATCTCTCAGAAGATACCGATTATATCGACGCCAATTAGAATTGGACATTATAAAAGTCATGAAATATTATATTGCTTATCTTTGATAAAAGATTACATTGGGAAGATAAAGTTAATTTTATTTGATAAAGAATTTTGTAATAATGAATTGATGTATGATTTAAAGAAAATTAATTATCCATATCTAATTTTTGTTCCCAGAAGAGAAGAATATAAAAAATTCTTTGAAGAATTAAGTAATGGATTGACTTTATTTGTTCATAATTATGAGATGAATAGAGACAAAACAAATTATCACGAAGAAACATATCTTGCTTTTCTAAAACAAATTTATGATCCTAGAATTGAAAAAAATCTTGATTGGATTTTTGCAACAAACGTTGAAAAAATCGCTTTAGGAAAGATAATTCAAACTTACAAAAAGAGATGGAGAATTGAAACTCAATTCAGAGTTCATGACGAAGCAAGAATAAAATGCAAATCGAGCGAGATGAAGATAAGATATTTTTTATTCTTGCTTGAACAAATGCTTCAAACAATTTGGATTTGTTTTTACAAAGACGAATGTTCTTTCAAGGAGTTTTTAATCGCCATGGCAAAAATGTCCAGAAAATGGACGAAGACATAAGAGACATAGATAGCTAATGGAAACACTGATTCATTAGTAAAGAGCAATTGCCTACGTCTTTTTTGGTCAATTATTCTAATTGGAATAAGCTTAAATTATCATTGATTATTAGATACTGTAAGCATCCCAAAGGTTTATATTCAATGTCTAAATTTCCATAATGTGAAACTATCTATTATCATGCCCATGTATAATGCCAAGGATATACAGA
>JGI1356J14229_10000956_pt1 | contig 25279 bp, 28 predicted proteins | sample Subgrocontami58m_FD_14229 | JGI IMG/M metagenome (IMG submission 14229) | reverse complement strand
CTGGCTTGGTGGCTTCAGTTGTGCCCGTGTTCTTCGTATCGACGACTACGGACTGGACGTGAACGGCAAGCCGCTCTTCGGCCCGCTGCGGATCGTGATGCAGCATGACCCGAAGAAGATGGGCAAAAGTGACGGTGTCGTCGGTGCGGCGCGGACCAATGGCGCCCACGCGGCGTATGCCGGCCACACGCACGAGAACCGTGTGTTGCTGTTCCGCAGGGGACGCAACAAGATCGGGTTGGCTTACCGGTGTGCGGCGATGCAGGGCCACGGCCCGGTGTCGGCGCTGCTGGCAGGTTCCGTTTCCCGTACGGTGGGTGCGCACTTCATCTTCATGTGCCCGGGTGATTTCGCGGATATGACTTTCTCCGGCGATTACCTGGAACGCATCTGCGAAGAGGAGCTGCGGGGCAGGGCCCTCGCGCGCATCAAAGCGCGGAAGGAACGGAAGTCCGGCAAGGGTGTGGCGTAACAACTGCATCCAAACCGATTAATCCGACAAAAGCGACTACGAACGGCCGGGTGTGCAAGTGCACACCTGGCCGTTTTCATTTTTATACAATCGCGGTATAATAAGCGTAATAAGTAAGAAGGTTATATAACAAATATGAGCCCAGTCACCATTATTCTTATCATCGCGGCGGTCGTCGTTTTTGCGGTAATTAGCATGTACAACGGCCTTATTCGGCTGCGGATGCGCGCAAAGGAGGCGCTCTCGGACATTGATGTGCAGTCCAAGCGCCGCTACGACTTGATTCCCAACCTTGTGGAAACGGTAAAAGGATACATGTCGCACGAAAAGGGCGTGTTGGAAAATGTGACGGCAGCCAGGACGCGCGTGATGGCTCCGGGAGCGCCGCTGGAAAAAGCACAAGCCGAAAACGCTCTTGCTTCAACGTTAAAGACGCTGTTTGCAGTTTCGGAAAATTATCCGCAGCTCAAAGCCAATGAAAACTTTTTGGAATTGCAGCGCGAATTAACCGACACCGAAGACAAAATGCAGGCCGCGCGCCGGTTCTATAACTCCGTCGTGCAGGACTTGAACACAAAAGTCCAATCGTTCCCATCTAACATCATCGCCCGCACGTTTGGCTTTCATGAGGAAAAGTTTTTTGAGCTTTCGTCGTTGGAGGAGTCCAAGCCTGTACGCGTGTCGTTTTAGCAATGGCTTCCTTATATACTCAGCGCGATTCAAATATCCGCCGCACGTGGCTCATCTTCACGGTGTTTTTTGTCGTCGTCATCGGTATCGGCTGGGTATTCACGCGCATGTATGGCGACCCGAGCATACTTCTCATCGCGGTCATATTCAGCACCGTCATGAGCGTGGTGAGTTATTGGTATTCGGATAAAATCGTGCTCGCGATGTCGCACGCGCATCCGGTAAGCCGTGAAAGCGCGCGCGAGCTTTATAATGTTGTTGAAAATCTTTGCATCACTGCCGGACTTCCGTTGCCGCGGATATATCTTATTGATGAACCGGCGCCCAACGCGTTCGCGACCGGCCGTAATCCCGAGCACGCGGTGGTTGCGGTGACGCGCGGGCTGCTTGAGCGCCTCAATAAAACCGAACTTGAAGGCGTCATCGCGCACGAACTCTCGCACATCGGCAACCGCGACATGCTGCTGGGAACCGTTATCGTGATTCTTGTCGGATTTATTTCCATTCTGGGCGATATGTTTTTGCGTTCTATGTTTTGGGGCGGCGCTCGCCGCCGTGATGACCGCGAGTCATCGGGCGGAGTTTTTCTTTTGTTGGGAATCGTGCTTTCAATATTGGCGCCGATTGCGGCAACGCTGATGCAGCTCGCCATTTCCCGCAAGCGCGAGTTTTTAGCGGATGCCTCCGGGGCAATTCTCACGCGTTATCCCGAAGGCCTTGCGAGCGCGCTCCTCAAAATTCATGCCGACACCACTCCGCTGCGTGTCGCGCAAAACACCACCGCGCATTTGTGGTTTGACGATCCGCTGACCAAAGGTAGGCAAAAATCGTGGTTCCACGGTTTGTTTATGACCCATCCGCCGATAGAGGAGCGCGTGGCGGCGCTACGCGCGTTGGATTTGCAATAAGCAGTGTTTTACTGTATTATATTGGTATATGCCGAAGGATGATGGCGCGGTTGAAAAGGAGCCGCAACAACTGCCCGACGATGAAGTGCTGAAGTTATCTATGGATGACCCGGCGCTTTTTGGTATTTTAGTGGACCGTTATCGTGAGGCGTTTATGCGCGCGGCGCGGAGCATTACGCGTAGCCACAACGAAGCGGAGGATATTTTGCAGGAGGCATTCACAAAGATTTATGTGAACGGTCGCCGGTTCAAAAAACAGCCCGGCGCGACATTCAAAAGCTGGGCGTATAAGATCCTTGTCAATACCTCGTTCACGCATTATCAAAAGTTGAAAAAGCAGCAGGGAAATGTGTCCTATCTTGACCCGGTGCTCTACGACGACGCTCTCGTGGACGAAGGGGCGTCTTCCTTGGCGGCAAACACCGACAACCGCGCCATCGTCGCGAAAACCCTTGAAAAGATGCCGGAACATTTAGGGCGGGTGATGAAGTTATATTACCTGGAGGATAAGTCGTATGACGATATCGCGAAACTGGAGGGGATTACGCTTACAACCCTCAAGATGCGTTTGTTCAGGGCAAAACGGTTGTTTAGAAAACTCATGGAAGAATAATATGGATTTCCGCAAAAAACTGATGTTCAAAATCTACCGCGTATGGTTTATGCGGCGAGTGCTGCCTGTGGTGGTATTTGAGGTGTTCTCGGTGATTTTGGGCGCGCATCTTTTCTCGCGGAGCGTGTATGTCGTTCGTGTGCTGCAGAATACGGCTGCGGCGGTCGGCGGAGGCAAAAGGCACCTGATTTCGTTTTTGTGGTCGGCGTTCTTAAGTACGCGTTTTGAGGTTAAAATGGAGATGGCGATTGCGGCGGTGTTCGCCGGATTGTTCCTCTGGAGCATCAAACGGGCTATTGTTTCCTACGAAGTACTGCGTCGGACGACGGCTGCGCCACGGGGTGAAACCAAATCCTAGGGGTCGCGGTTACATTAATTGAAGCGACCAGAACGTTACTCTTCTCTAGCACAAAACCGCCCTTCTCCTGGGCGGTTTTGTGCATACCAACACAACCCATTGCATTTTTTATTTTGGTACGTTATGCTTCAAAACAATTGTTTCCATGAAGAAGAACGCAGCCGTACTCTTAATAGGAATCGTTACCCTCGCCGCGCTGGTCGGATTTTTTGTATATCCGAAAAACTTCGGCGCGAATGTGCGGCCGTGGCGGCTGGGTCTTGATCTCGTCGGCGGTACGCACTTGGTGTACGAAGTGGACATGGCGAATGTGACGGGCGCCGATCGCGACAGCGTGTTGAATGGTTTGCGTGACGTGATTGAAAAGCGCGTGAATTTGTTCGGCGTATCCGAGCCGCAGGTGTTTATCGCAAAAGGCGCGGATTCGTACCGGTTGGTAGTGGAGCTTGCCGGCATTAAAGACGTTTCCGAAGCCATCAAACTTATCGGCGAAACGCCGCTTCTGACATTCGCGGAGGTAGAGTATGCAGCGCCGAAAACTGGCGCGGCGACCACATCGGCAGCAACGGAACCGAAGTTTTTCCCGTTGGACCTTTCCGGCCGCCATGTGTCGGGCGCGCAGCTCAATTTTGACCAGCTGACCGGCAAGCCGCAGGTGAGCATTTCGTTCAACGACGAAGGCGCGAAGCTGTTTGAGCAAATTACCGCGAAAAACGTGGGGAAGCCGATCGCGATTTTCTTGGACGGCATACTCATTGAAATGCCGACCGTGCAGGAAAAAATCTCCGGAGGCCGCGCGCAAATCACCGGACGGTTTACCGTACAGGAGGCGCGGACGCTTGTTGAGCGCTTTAACGCGGGTGCCTTGCCGGCGCCGGTCAAGCTCGTGAGCCAGCAAACCGTGGGTGCCTCGCTCGGCACGGATTCGCTCAAAAAGACTCTCTACGCCGGACTCATCGGCACCGCGGCGGTGATGCTCTTTATGCTGCTGTATTACCGCGTGCTGGGTCTTTACGCCGCGCTGGCGCTTACAATATATATCGCATTGACGCTCGGCGTGTTTAAACTGTTTGGTATCACCATGACTCTCTCGGGTGTTGCCGGCTTCATTCTTTCCATCGGCATGGCAGTGGACGCGAACATTTTGATTTTTGAACGCAGCAAAGAAGAGATGCGCAAAGGCCTTTCGCGCATGAGCGCGTTGGATGAAGGTTTTGCTCGCGCGTGGCTTCCGATCCGGGACTCCAACGTCAGCACCATGCTCACCTCCATCATTTTGTATTACGCGACCACCGGTTTTGTGAAAGGGTTCGCATTGACGCTTTTCATCGGCGTCGTGATGAGTATGTTTTCCGCCATCACCGTCACCCGCACGATTTTACGCGTCTTCACCCGTTCGGAGAGCTCATTGAACCCTAAACCCTAACCGCTAAACGCTTACCAGTATGAATGTCATCGGCAACAAATATCTCTTTCTTGGTTTTTCAGGACTCTTGGTCGTCGCGAGCATTGTCACGATCGGCATGTTCGGATTGAAGCAGGGGATTGATTTTACCGGCGGAACCATGTGGCAAATTGGCGTTCATGATGACGCAGTCAATGCCGATGCGGTGAAGGCGTTCTTGACCGATGAGTTGAAATTGCAGGATGCCGTCGTAACGCCCGAGCCGGGAAGCGCAAGCTTTATCATCCGCGTCAAGGAAGTGCAGGAAGCGGATCATGTCACCTACAAAGCGGCGTTCATCAAGGCATATCCGAAATTTGAAGAATTGCGGTTTGAAAGTATTGGTCCGGCCATCGGCTCGGAGCTGCGGCGGCGGGCGCTGTGGGCGTTCCTGTTCGTACTCATCGGCATATCGCTGTATATTGCGTTTGCGTTCCGCAAAGTATCCTACCCGGTGAGTTCGTGGAAGTACGGATTCATCACGCTCCTCACGCTGTTTCACGATGCCATTATTCCCGCGGGACTTTTCGCGGTTCTTGGGTATCTCTACCACGCGGAAGTGGATACCAATTTTATCGTCGCGATTCTCGTGGTCATGGGCTTTTCAGTGCATGACACGATTGTGGTGTTTGACCGCATACGGGAAAACTTGCGGCTGGAGCGTTCGGCAAAATTTGATTTTAACGCGCTGGTGAACATCAGCGTGAACGAAACTATGGCGCGCTCCATTAACACATCCTTAACACTCGTGCTGGTACTTGTGGCATTGTATGTGCTCGGCTCATCTTCGCTTGCGTACTTTACGCTTACTATTCTTGTGGGTACCGTCGTTGGAACATATTCGTCAATCTTCGTCGCGAGCCCATTGCTCACGATGTGGCGGAAGCGCTAAGGGAAGAAGTAGGACGTAGGATATAAGAAGCAAGAGAGACAGTGGGCTCGTTGCGCCCTCTTCGTCGATCTTATTTCCTACTTCTTACGTCTTACTTCTCTTCTTGCATACCCCTATTGACTTCTTGTCAATAATTTTGTATCATTGAGACATTATAAATAGGCCGGGCTATTTCCATCGAAAATGGCCAAAAATCACCATATTATCCATATGAAGTTAGTCGTAAACAAAATTGTCGCGCAGTGTTTGCAGCCGTTGCCCGAGCGGCAACAGGAAGTGTTGCGTTGCCGGTACGGGTTGGGAGACGGTCGGGAATTGACGCTTGCGGAGCTAGGGGTTCGCTATGGTGTGACGCGTGAGCGCATCCGCCAAATTCAGAATCTCGGGCTTGACGCGGTCCGCGCGGAAGGAAGCAAAAACGGCATTGACGCGTTTGCGGGAATGGTCACGGCACATCTCGAAACATTGGGCGGCGTGCGCAAGGAGGACGCGTTGTTTGCCGATGTTGCCTATGTGGCCTCCGACAACGGTCCGAAGGAAACCCTCGGGAACCGCGTGCGCTTTTTGCTTGAAGCGAGCGGGAAATTGTCGTTTGCTCCGGCGGATAAAGATGCACATGCGACATGGGGACTTACGAGCGAGCACATGAAACACGCGAAACTGTTCGCGGTGAAGCTCGCGACAACGCTCGCGTCAAAGAAGGATGAAGTGCTTGCCGAAAAAAAGTTTAATCACTATTTCGGCGCTTGCGCGGCACAGCACGGCGTGACCGACGCGGTTGGCGCAAATTTCGTCTCGGCATCAAAACGGTTTATGGTGAACCACTATGGTGACGCGGGATTGGCTGCGTGGTCGGAAATCAATCCGAAAACGTCGCGTGATTGGGCCTATTTGACGCTCAAGAAAGAGCGCAAACCGCTCCACTTCACCGACATCGCGAACCTGATTAACACGGTGCGGAAAAATAAGCGCACGAATCATCAGACCGTGCATAACGAGCTCATCAAAGACGAACGCTTTGTGCTGGTCGGCCGCGGACTCTACGGTCTCCGCGAGTTCGGCATCATTCCGGGAACGGCGCGTGAAGTCATCGCGCACTTCTTAAAGAAGCACGGAAGCTTGAAGTCGCACCAGCTGGTGGATGTCATCTTAAAAGAGCGCGCGTTCAAGCCGAACACCATTCTCCTCAACTTGCAGAATAAGAAGTACTTCCAAAGAAATGCAGATGGGCGTTATACTGTAAGGGAGGCATAAGTTGGGAGCTCGCGTCGCGAGCATCGGTTATGCCGCTATAGTATTCGTGTTACCCTGAAAAGATGTTCGCAGAAATTTTTGCACTTATACACGCGGCGTTAATTCAGTACTACCAGGCATTCTCAATTTTTTGGGAATGGACCTGGTGGTTTTGGATTTTTGTCGTGGCGCTTCCCGTGACGCATTCCACGTGGCTTTATTGGCGCAACCTTATTTGGGACAAAAAAGATCCGTTTGTCATGTTGGAGCTTTCTATCCCGCGCGAGATTTTGAAGAACCCGCGCGGCATGGAGCAGGTGCTCCGGGCCATTCATACCATGCGCAACGCTCCCGGCGATATTGAAGAGCGCTATTGGGACGGCGAAAAAACCCGCACGTTTTCGTTTGAAATGACCAGTGTCGGCGGCGAACTGCATTTTTATGTCCGCATTCCGAGGAAATATACCGCCATCATTGAAGCGGCATTCTTCTCGTTTTATCCGGACGTTGAGGTAACGCAGGTGGAGGACTACGTGCACGCAATGCCGGAACACGTGGAAGAATTCGGCGAGCAGGGCAATGAGTTTTGGGGATCGGAGATGATCCTTTCAAAATCCGGGATGTACCCGATCAAAACATACATGGATTTTGAAGTGCCCGCCGAAGAGTTGGAATTTGATCCGCTGTCTTCCATGATCGAAGTGCTGGGCAAGGCGCGGCCGGGCGAGTTTGTCGGCGTACAGCTTGTTGCGGTGCCGCTGCCGCCGTCGTGGATGAAAGAATACGAGAAAGAGTTGCAAGAGCTCAAGAAATGGAAAAAAGAAAAAGACACGGCCGGAGAGTTCAGCTTCTCCATGATGCTCCCGAAATCCCCCGGCGAAACTGACGTGTTAAAGGCGGTTGAAAATCATCTTTCAAAACCGGCGTATGAGACCGTTATCCGCTTTATCTATATTTCACCGAAAACAATGTTTTACGACAGTTATCCGCGCCGCGGTATTTGGAGCGCGTTCCAGCAGTATGCGGCGCTGAACCTCAACTACTTCCGTCACAATATGAAGGTGTGGACACGCGCAAAAATCTGGAATTTTCCTTATGTGTTTGCGAAAACACGCGCGTGGATGCGGGCGCAGCGCTTGTACCACTTTTACCGCCAGCGCGAAACTCCGGTTGAAACATTTATGGGGCGCTTTTTGAGCTCGCATCCGCTGAATTGGAACAATTTGAGCAGAATGTCCGTGTTTAACGTGGAGGAGCTGGCGACGCTGTTCCACCCGCCGATGAAAGTGGTGGTAACGGCACCGCACATGAAGCGCGTGGAGAGCAAGAAGGCTGGTCCGCCGGCGGGTTTGAATATCTTCGCGGATGAAGATGTGCTGGACCGGTTTACGGAATAACCAGGCATGTATCATGTTACGATTTGCACGCTCAACCCTCAACCCTAAACCCTAAACCCTCTGTCATGCCACAGAAACCGAAAATGATGAAGGATATGTCGCCGAAGGCGCCAAAGCCGAAAAGCGCGTCAAAAATATTTTTGACGCCGTCGGGTTTCTTTGTCGCCATCACGGTGCTCATTTTGGCCTTTTTCCCGCTCTTGCCGCGGCTCCTCGGGGGCACCTCGGAGCTGATGCAGTGGCTGCTGCATATTTGGCGGGACATCATCCGGCCCATTGTCATCGTGTTGGACATTTTGCTCGCGGCGTTATTTATTTTTCTCCTCACAAAAATCTTTCCGATGCAAACAGTGCCGTCCATGTTCCACCATCGCAGGAAAAAAGAGGAGAAAAAGAAGGACGCTGTGGTTATCGCGCAGTGGGAGGCGGTGCTCGGCAAAGCTGCGACCGGAAAAGTTGAGAGTCTGCGCCTCGCGGTGATTGAGGCGGATGCGTTGGTTGACGTGGTATTGAAAGGCGCCGGCTACGAAGGCGAAAACCTTGCCGAGCGTTTGGCACGCGTGCTTCCCAGCGAAGTCAAAAGCGTGGAAGGCGTTTGGGCAGCGCATCGTCTGCGCAACGACTTAGTGCATACGCCCGGATTTGTGCTGACTCCCGAGGCCGCAAAAGCCGCGTTGGACGTGTATGAGGCATTTTTGAAAGAAGTGGAAGCTATATAACAAGAAAACAGAAAAAGCTTATTTCCTGAGCCTGCCTGCCGGTAGGCAGGCTTGTCGAAGGAATACCTCGCAACCCCAATGGAAGAAAACAAAGTCCGCATAATTAAATTAGCTCCTCCGCCACCGGAGCTTCCGATGCTCGGCAAGGTGAATCCCGCCGAGGCTTCTTTTATCGGACGGACGAATTACGTCATCGCGCTTGAGGAGAAAAAGTACGTATTTGGTATTAAGCGCGAGGATCGCCGCCGCCATCTTTACGTTGTCGGCAAAAGCGGCGTCGGAAAGTCAAAACTGCTGGAACTGCTCGTGCGGCAGGACATCGCGTTTGGCCACGGGCTCTGCTTTATGGATCCGCACGGCGACGTGATTGAGGAGATTTTGAAGTTTATTCCCGAGGAGCGCATCAACGACGTGGTGATTATTGACCCTTCGGATATCAACTATCCCGCGTCGTTCAATCCATTGGCGAATATTGACCCGGCGTTTAAGCACCAGCTGACGCAGGGGATGATTGAGGTGATGGAAAAGCAGTTCGGCGCGAACTGGACTCCGCGTCTGGAGCACGTGTTCCGCTTCACGACGCTTGCGCTCTTAGATTATCCGCACGCCACGATGCGCGGCATGATAGCAATGCTCACCGACCGTAATTACCGCCAGAAAGTCATTGAATATATCACGGACGACATGGTGAAGCGCTTCTGGGCGATTGAGTTTGCGGACTGGTCGGAAAAGTTTGACACGGATGCCATCATTCCGCTGGTCAATAAACTCGGGCAGTTTTTGTCCGACCCCATGCTTCGGAACATTTTCGGTCAAAAGGAAAATAAAATTGATCTGGAAAAGCTGATCAATGAACAAAAAATCATCCTCATTAATCTTTCAAAGGGTAAACTTGGTGAAGAAAATTCCAGCTTCTTCGGCGCGATGTTCATTACAAAGCTGAAGCAGGCGGGCATGGCGCGCGCGAGCATACCCGAACGCGACCGAAAAGATTTTTATTTGTACGTGGACGAGTTTCACAATGTCGTGACTGAAACGTTCGAGAACCTGCTTTCGGAGGCAAGGAAGTACGGCATCTGTATCACCATTGCGCATCAGTATATGGGACAGCTGCTCCCGAAGGTGCTTGCGGCGGTGCTGGGAAACGTCGGGTCGCTCATTGTGTTCCGTGTCGGCGGCGCCGACGCGGAAGTTCTTGAATACGAGTTCGCGCCGATTTTCAAGGTGAAAGATATGATCAACCTCGGGCGTCAGGAGTTTTATATCAAGCTGATGATTGACGGCGAGGCATATGATCCGTTCTCCGCCGAAACACTGAATGTGCTTCCCCCCGCGCATCCGTCGTACCACGATCAAATTATCGCCGCCTCGCGCCGCCACTACGCCGTACCGGCGGAGATGGCGCAGCGATTGATGACCGAGGAAGAATCCGGCATCTTGCGTAGCGCGCAGGAAAAAGCGATTATTGAAGGCAAAGGCGGAGGAGCGCGGAGGGAGGAAACGCCTCCGGAGCCGCTGATATAGAAGTAAGACGTAAGAAATAAGAAGTAAGACGGACGCAGATTGTCATTGCGATCCGCCAGCCGGCGGAGAAGCAATCGTACATTATTAAAAAATATAAATCTATGCGTAAATTTATCAAAGTTCTTTTAAACAATATTTTAGCAATTTTGGAGATATTGCTCATTTTTCGAATTATTTTCCGCGGATTGCAGGCAAACCCCGGCGCGGGCGTGGTGAACTTTGTCTATACCTGGAGCGATTATGTGCTGAAGCCGGTCAATTACATTTTCCCGAATGTTCCCGTCGGCGGCTCTACCATTGATCTTGTCGCCATCTCCGGCATGATCTTCTACGCCGTTATCTTCGGCATTGTCCTGAAAGTGCTGCGGCTTCTTTTTGTTGTTGACTAGTAATGAAAAAGCACCGCCAAGGGACGGAACCCAAGGAAGTGCTTTTTCGTGTGAATATATTAAATATAGAACAGCGTGTTTGAGAAGTCAAGCGTTGTTATCCACAGCAATAATGAATCCCGAAACAAAAACCTGTCAAAATTGTCTGGCTATGCCAGATCTCGCATAGTGAGACAAGCAATATGAGCTCCGAAACCAAAGTTTGCCAAAACTGTAAAACCCGGTTCACTGTCGAGCCGGAGGATTTTGTGTTTTACGAAAAAATGCAGGTTCCGCCACCGACGTTTTGTCCCGACTGTCGCGCGGTTCGGCGGCTCGTCCGATGGAATCAACGGCAACTGTTTCGGAGAAAAGATGCGTTGACGGGCAAAGAAATTTTTTCAAGTTATCCAGAGGCAGCGCCTATTAAGGTCTATGATCGAGATTATTGGTGGTCGGACGCCTTTGATGGATCGCAGTATGGACGAGACTATGACTTCTCGCGTCCCTTTTTTGAGCAATTCAGAAATCTTATGCACGATGTTCCATGGTTTTCGCGGTCGGTAAAAAATCTCGTCAACAGCGATTATTGCAACGAAGTTGGAGAATTGAAGAATTGTTATCTTTGCTTTAGCGGTAATGCCGCCGAAAATTGTCTCTATGGAGTTTCGTTTGTCGCCCCGAAAGACAGCATGGATTTTTATAGTGTTAGGAAAATCGAAAGTTGCTATGAGGTATTTTCTTCCGCACTATGCTATCGGACATTCTTTACTTCGGAAAGCGAGCAATGCCGGAATGTGTGGTTTTCATTAAACTGCAATGATTGTAGCGACTGTTTTGGCTGCGTCAATTTGCGGCACAAGCAGTATCATATTTTCAACAAATCATATTCGAAAGATGAGTATGAAAAGAGAATTAAAGAGTTTAACCTCGGCTCTTATCGAGCATTACAAGAAGTGAAAGCGACGGTTGCCGGTTTCTGGCGGCGTTTTCCGACAAAATATATGCACGGCACTGACAATGTTCATAGCGTCGGCGAATACCTCTACCATTCGAAAGATGCACGCTACTGCTACGAAGCCATGGACCTCGAACGCGTGAGCTACGGTCATAATCTTTCTCGCGGCGTGAAGGATTCTTACGATTATCTCTCGTGGGGTGACAATGTTGAACTTATGTATGAGGCGGTTGTATGCGGCGAAAATGAACGGAAAGTACGGTTTGCGGTTGATTGCTGGCCCGCATGCCGCGATGTTGAATATTCTATGTTGTGCAGTTCCTCGAGCAGTCTTTTCGGCTGCGTTGGGCTAAAGAAAAAATCGTATTGCATTTTCAATAAACAATATACACCGGAGGAATATCAAGTACTTCGAGCAAAAATTATTCAGCATATGAATGATATGCCATACAAGGACGCGCGCGGAAACAGCTATAGGTATGGCGAATTCTTTCCTGAAGAATTTTCTCCGTTTGCGTATAATGAATCTTCCGCGCAGGATTTTTATCCGTTGACGAAGGAGGAAGCGTTGCGTCGCGGTTTCGAGTGGCGGGAACCGAACCCCCGTGAGTTTCAGGTGACGATGATAGCAAATGACCTACCTGACCATATTGACGACGCAACTGATGCGGTGACGAAGGAAGTCCTGGGGTGTATTGCATGTCGGCGCGCTTTTCGCATCGTCCCTGCCGAGTTTGCATTTTATAAGCGATTTGCATTGTCGCTTCCAAGGAAATGCCACAATTGTCGCTTTGAAGACCGGGTCAATCACCGAAATCTTCCGCGGTGGTATCGGCGGAAATGCATGTGCGTCGGGCAGTCATCCGAAGGCGGCTTTTATGCGAATACTTCAATGTCACACCCATCTCACGCGTCGAACAATCATTGCCCCAACGAGTTCGAAACGTCCTACGCTCCCGACCGTCCGGAAATCGTATATTGCGAGGCGTGTTACAATGCAGAAGTTGTATGATGAAAGCAGGCCGAAGTCTCGCAATAGCCCCGCTTGACGGGGCGAAGGCGGACGAACAGTGTTACAACAGCGAAGTGGTATAAATGTTGCGCAATCTAATCGCCCCGTGCTATGTTAATGGCATGACTACCATCACTATTCCAAAAGAATTGGCGAGGAAAGGAGACCTCGTGCTTATTCCGCGGAGCGAACATGAGATGTTGCTTCGTATCAAACTGAAGGGGATTGCCCAAGCAATGCTTACTTCGCGGCAGAAAAAAGCTATTCGCGCGAGTGAACGAGAGTTTAAGAAAGACGCGTATATAACACTCAATGAACTTGAGCACCGCTTGGCGCGTGCGCGTCGCAAAACGTGTCAGTAAAATCATCGCGCGCTTTCCTCATCGCGACTACGAACGCATTGTTGAAGTATTGCGTGAGTTTTCAGTTGATCCGTGGAGTGGCGATATCACGCGAATGAGAGGGACGGATAATGTATGGCGGAGACGCGTTGGAAATTATCGGATACTCTATTCCGCATACCCGGCTTCCCGCATTGTTGAGATTAAAGAAGTTGAGCGTCGTACAAGCGTGACGTACTGATTTTATGAATCAAGAAACAAAAACCTGCCAAAACTGTAAGCAAGACTTCGTCATTGAGCCGGAGGATTTTGTGTTTTACGAAAAAATGCAGGTTCCGCCACCGACGTTTTGTCCGGATTGTCGCATGCAGAGGCGCATGAGTTTCCGCAATGAGCGGACGCTTTATCGCGCAACGTGCGGTCTCTGCGGCGCGGCAATGCTCTCCATGTACGCGCCCGATGCGCCATTTCCCGTGTATTGCCGCGAGTGCTGGTTTTCGGATAAATGGGACCTCGCGCAATATGGAATGGATTACGATTGGAAAAACCGTTTTTCCCCCAGTTTTTAGTGTTGCAACGGCAAGTTCCGCGAGCGTCGCTGTTTCAGACGCGCGCGGTTGATTGTGACTACGCAAGTTTCATCGCAGATTCTAAAAATGTATATCTTTCGACAAGCATTCTGAAATCGGAAAATGTCTTTTACTCGCATATTGTCGCTCGCTCGCGGGATGTTGTGGATGCCGTTGCTATGGGTGACGGCGAACTCCTGTATGAAAATATTGAAGGCGCGAAAAATGCCCGTTCGGCATACCTTGTTCGCTCGCGGGAATGCTTGAACTCCGCCTACCTTTTTGACTGCGTCAATTGTCAGCAGTGCTCCATGAGTACAAATTTGCGCAACAAAAAGTTTGTTATGCGTAACCGGCAATACACGGAGAGCGCATACAACGAGGAGCTTCGCAAAATGAACATGGGGAGTTTTACGGTTGCGAAGCAGTTACGGGAAGAATTTATGACGATGATCGCGCGGTCGCTTCACAAATTTGGGCAAATCGTAAAATCAGTAGATTGTTTCGGCGACAATATCATGAATGCGAAGTCGGCGCATCACTGTTTCGACATCCATGGTGGAGAAAATTTGAAATATGTGACTCGCGCGGTAAACGCCAAGGAGAGCTATGATGTTACAGGCAATGCGGCCGAGCTCGTCTATGAAGGTGTTGCTACGATATTTGATACATATGACGCGAAGTTTTCGACGTTTGTGGAAGCGGTGCAGCGTAGCCGGTACAGCGATACATGCCAAAATGGCACCGATCTTTTCGGCTGCATCGGTATCCGCAAAAAAAGCTATTGTGTGTTAAATAAGCAATATACAAAAGCTGAATATGATGCCCTTGTGCCGAAAATTGTGGAACATATGAACGCGATGCCATACATTGATGCGGGAGGCCGTGTTTATCGCTATGGTGAGTTTTTTCCGATCGAACTTTCACCTTTTGCTTATAACGAGACGCTCGCAAATGACCATTTTCCGTTGACGCGGGATGCGGCAATCGGTGCGGGATATCGGTGGCGTGATGAAGAAAAGAAAAATTACGTGTCAACAATAGCCGCTGACCGTTTGCCTGATGATATCCGCGATGTCCAAGACTCTATACTCCAAGAAGTGATTGCTTGCGCGCACGCCGGCGCGTGCAACGATCGGTGCACGGTTGCTTTCCGCCTCGTGCCATACGAACTGCAATTTTACCGGCGGATGAATATTCCATTGCCGCGACTTTGTCCCAACTGCCGCCATTATGATCGTTTCAGAAAACGTAATCCGTTAAAACTTTGGCGTCGCAAATGTACATGTTCCGGTTTAAAATCCGAAAACAGCATCTACGCCAATACTGCCCAGCATGTTCATGGCGATGCGCCGTGCCCCAACGAATTTGAAACCTCCTACGCCCCCGATCGTCCCGAGACAGTTTACTGCGAACAATGTTACAATGCTGAAGTTGTTTAACATGACCTCAAAAACTCCACAATTTGATGCCGCGATAGGAAAAGTTTTAGATATGCTCGCGCCGCATGAGCGCACATGCAAACAATGCGGCGCGTCATTTCAGATACTTGTCGGTGACATTGAGTTCTACAAGATGTTCCGCGTGCCGCCGTCGGTGTTGTGCCCCGAATGCCGGATGCAGCGGCGGGCAGCGCATCGTATCAGTTTTCGTCCGATTTTTTATAAGCGTCAATGCGCCGCGCCAGGACATGCGGAATCAATCATCGCGTTTTATCATCCGCAGAGCAGGGCATTGGTGTATGACGACAAGTATTATGTTTCGGACGCATGGGATGCGGCGACGTTGGGGCAAGCATATGACCCGGCGAAAGGATTTTTTGAGCAATACGCGGCGTTTGCATTGCGTACTCCGCATCAATCTCTTCAGCGTGATTTAACGTCAATAAATTGCGAATACACGAACTCCGGCGGATCGTCAAAAGATTGCTACTATGTCGCGGTTCCTTTGCGTTCCGAGCGCGCGTACTATTCCGCGATCGTTATTGACTCAAAAGATTGTATAGACGTAACATACACGTCGGACAGCGAATTGTGCTACGAGTGTTATGCGAGCGAGAAGCTGTATAACTGTAACTTTTGCTATTATGTTGCCGGATGCACGGATAGCTGGTTTTTGTTTGATTGCCGCAACTGCGCCGACTGTTTTGGCTGCACGAATTTGCGCAATAAAAAATATTGTTTTGAAAATGATCAGCTGACGAAAGAGGAATACGAAAAACGACTGCGCGAGTTTGGGCTTGGGAAGCGAAGCGCGGTGCGCGCATACAGCCAAAAGTTCTTTGGCGCGATGCGCGGTGCAATTCATAAGGGCACCGATATGTTGCAAAGCATAAATTCTATTGGTGACGGACTGCGGAACTGCAGAGACTGTTACGAGGTTTTTTATTCGCATGGCGGCGGGGAACGTATGCGCTATGTGCACAGCGCGGAAAAAGTGTCGGACATCGGTGATGTATTCGGCGTATCAACGTCGTCGCGCGTTTATGGATCGACGGGTATCCTTAGTTCTTCCGAGATCAGGTTTTCCGTGATGATCCGCGGAGGAATGGGGTTGGAATATTCAACCGAGTGCACCGATTGCAGTTGGTGTTTTGCGTGCTTCGGCTTGCGGAATAAAAAGTTTCATATATTTAATCAACCATATAGCGAAGACGAGTACTGGCGCCGCGTTGACGAGATAAAAACGCATATGCTTGCAGCGGGGGAGTATGGCGAGTTTTTTTCGATTGCATCAGAAGATATTCCATATAATGACTCCAACGCGATGTTGCTTTATCCGCTGACGAAAGGCGAGGTGCTCGCGCGCGGCTGGAAGTGGTACGATGCGCCGCTGAGCGACATTGACCTTGTAAAAGCAAACGCCATTGCGGCGGGTGACGTTCCTGACGATATCGCCGATATTTCTGACGATATTCTGGCGCGTCCGATCGTATGCGAAAAAACAGGAAAGCCGTTCCGCGTCACGCCGTTTGAGCTCGCGTTTTATCGGAAAAAGCATATACCCCTCCCAACTATTCATCCGCTGGAACGCATTGAAGCGCGCTACGTCGTGCGTCGCCCGTGGAAGCTCCACGACGATACTTGCCGCAAATGCGGCAGCCCCATGAAAAGCGTTTTTCCGCCAGAGGAAAAATATAATGTATACTGCGAAAGTTGTTACAATAATGAGGTTATATAAAAACAACTGCAGTCTCGCCGTAGCCCCGCTAAGCGGGGCGGAGGAGGACGAAAGCTGCTACAATGCTGAAATCGTCTAAAAGAACATTCCGACATTCTCAAGAATGTCGGAATAACAGAACACATGACCTTCAAAATACAAAAGTTAAGCGACAGCTTGGTGAATACGATGCGGCGGTTGGGCTATCGGCCGCTGGGGTATACGCCGTCCGGGGAGCTGAATTGCGTGCGGCCGCTGGGCGCCGACTATCCGCGGCTGCATTGTTACGTCACGAAAACACTCCTTGATGGATTTATGTTCAGTCTTCACCTTGATCAGAAACGGCCTTCATACGGAGGAGAAACTGCGCATAGCGGTGACTACGACGGCGAAGTCGTTGAAGGCGAAGCCGAACGCATTAAGGGAATAGCAGGTTTATAATTAATGAGACAAAATAACATTCTATAGAATGTTAGAATGTTATTCCTAGTGGATGTGATAAAAATTGAACGCCCTCCGATACATTTCGGAGGGCGTCGCTACGTATGGAGGTTGTGGAGGAACTTGACGAACGTGAGCGCGGGGATGCCGTGTTCGCGGGCGAAGCGCCTCACGCGAAGCGCGACTTTTCGCCAGTGTCTGCGTTGCGCGTCAGCCACCTTCCCTTGTGGCTCGTCGGGGAAGAAGTAGCGGTGGTAGTGGCAGTGGGTGGGGCAAGCGCAGTAGTTCGTGGCACAGTGCTTGCCTTTGCAGAACTGGTGATGGAGTACGCTCGTCAGTTCACGTAGCGTATCATCGTGCTGGTCAAAACATGCTTCTGCTTCTGATACGGCCGCATGTACTCTGCCGCAGAGTACGCACTCGTACTGTTCGGGCCAATGTGCGTACCGTCGCACCGGTTTCGTCTTTCCGGTTCCGATCATGATTGTCCTCCGTAAGATGTTTGCTGCCTTCAGCGTAGCTGTGCGCGATGAATTTGGGAAGATCTTGTCAATCCGCTTTTATTTCGCTATAATATAGCTATGAAATTCAACCTCGGTACGAAGCTCAAGAAAACGGATATGAAGGGTCTGGATGCGTTCCTTTTGCCGGCATGGCTGAAGGGCGGAAAAATCGAGGCCTGGGGCGGAGTTTTTGCCCTGCTTGACCCCGCCGACCAGAAGCTTTTAAAAGCGTTTGCGGCAACGCAATTACAGAAAGACGGCGACGCCGAGCTCATAAAGCTCAATAAAGCGCCGTCGTATGTATTTGTAGCCGTGCATGAACGAATGGACGAAAAGATTTTCGCGTTGCTTGTGCGCCGGTTCGTGCGCGCGGCAAAAGCGGAGGGGTTGAAAAATGTCGGTTTGTATCTTGACGATGTTGAACGCGCGAATATTGCCGCGGGGCGTGCGGCGGAACTCGCGGCGCAGAACGCGCTGCTCGCGCATTTTAATTTTTCCGAACAGTTTAAAACTCCTCCGAAGGAAGGTTGGAAGCAAGTGAGCGCGGTGACACTTTTTACGCATCACGAATCAAGCGACCTTAACGCCGGCATAAAGCGCGGGAGTATTGTGGGCGAGGCGATGAATCGCTGCCGGATGCTTGCGAACTATCCCGCGGGTGAAATGTCGCCGGAAGGGTTGGCGGAGGCCGCGCGTGAAGTTGCGAAAGAAACAAAAAATGTAACCGTCACAGTGTTTGATGAGCGTCGGCTGAAGGCGAAAGGAATGAACGCCATTTTGGCGGTGGGCAAGGGTTCGGCAAATCCGCCGCGGCTTATTATTCTTGAATACAAAGGCGGCAAAGATGGCGAGAAGCCGCTCACGTTCGTCGGCAAGGGCGTGACGTTTGACTCGGGCGGTTTGAATATTAAAACCGGCGACTCCATGGAAGATATGCACTTGGACATGTCCGGCGGCGCCGCGGTTATCACGGCCGTCGGCGCAATCGCGAAGCTGCAACTTCCCGTCAATGTGCTTGGGCTTGTGCCCGCCGCGGAAAACATGCCGAGCGGATTGAGTTATCGGCAAGGCGACATCATTAAGGTGTACGGCGGGAAAACAATTGAGGTGGGCGATACCGACGCCGAGGGGCGCGTCATTTTGGCGGATGCCATTGAGTATGCCAAGACAAAAAAACCCGCGCTGCTTGTCACTATTGCGACCTTGACCGGGGCGGTTGTCGTTGCGCTTGGCGGACGCATGGCCGGGTTGTTTGTGGCCGGCAATAAGCCGCTGCGCGACGCATTGGAGCGCGTAGGCGAGGAGTCCGGAGACGATGTGTGGCCGCTGCCGTTAAACGATGATTTTGACAAAGACATTGAGGGCAAGTTCGCGGACGTAACGAATACGCACAAAGCAAATTCACGTGACGGCGGCGCAAGCGTTGCCGCGGCATTTTTGCGGCACTTCGCGAAACCGATGCCATTCGCGCACTTGGACATGGCGCCACGCATGACGGCAATTACAGACGAAGAACATCTTTCAAAAGGCGCCGTCGGCTTCGGCGTGCGTTACTTCGTGGAACTTGCCGCTCGGTGGGCTGGCATTGCCGGGTTGTGCACAGCGGACAAAAAGAAGGAGTAGCGCAAGCGCCGCGCGCGATGTATGGTTAATAGGACAATTCGCGCGAATTGTCCTATTAAAGAAAATAGCAGCGGGGTTACCGCAAGAACGATATGAAACGTTGGACGCAAATTTTTAAGGCACTCGCGAATATTAATCGCCTACGCATCATCCGGTTATTGGCGGATGGTGATGAGCGCACCGTCGCCTCGGTCGCGCGAGAAATTCACGTTACGTTCAAGGGGACATCACAGCACCTTATTTTATTGCACAACCTGGATGTCCTGCGTAATGTAGGGAAGGCGGGACATGTATTTTATTCATTAAACCGCGAGATGCCCGCCGACGTTAAGAGGGCGGTTGATTTGATGTTGAAATAACACAAGGCCACGCAACTTGTAAATCGACCCCCGGTGTTCCGCGGTATTCTGTTCAATAGGACAATTCGCGCGAATTGTCCTATTGAGGAACTTTTGTGAGCGGCGGGGCGCCGTTTCTGTGTATCGCCACTTTTCACTTTTGCTTGTATGCCTTATACTAGAAATATTGTATGGAGCGGAAGATAAAAACCGAAGCGCAGCCGAATAAGGACGTCGTCTATTTTGGAAAAACGGATTTCCGCAATGCCGAGCGTCTTTTTGGCATTAAACGGAAAGATCGGCGGCAGCACATGTACGTGATGGGTAAAACCGGCACCGGAAAATCCGTGTTGTTGCATAACCTTATTCTGCAGGATATTTTGAACGGCGACGGCGTGTGCGTGGTTGACCCGCACGGTGAATTGGTGGAGGGTGTGCTGGAAAAAATTCCGCAATCGCGGCTGAAGGATGTTATTTATTTCAATCCGGCGGATACCGAATTTCCGATGGGTTTTAACCCGATGGAACTGCCCGACCCGAAGTACAAGCACTTGGTGGCTTCCGGCCTCATGGGCATTTTTACGAAGATTTGGTCAAACGTGTGGTCGGCGCGCATGGAATACATTCTGAACAATGCGATTCTTGCCCTTTTGGACACGCCGAACACGACGCTCCTCGGCATCCCGCGTCTTTTAGTGGATAAAGATTACCGGCAGCAGATCATCAACAACTTAAAGGACCCGGTGGTCAAGGCATTTTGGATGAACGAGTACGAGGAATGGCAGGATAAGTTCCGCAACGAAGCCATCGCTCCGATTCAGAACAAAGTGGGTCAGTTTCTTTCAACGGCGATTGTCCGGAATGTGGTGGGGCAGTCAAAGAGCACTATCGATATTTTTGACTTGATGAACAAGCAGAAGATTTTTCTCGTGAACGTGTCCAAGGGGCGCATCGGCGAAGACAACTCCTCCTTGATGGGCGCCATGATTATTACAAAAATCCAGCTCGCGGCCATGGAACGCGTGCGTATTCCGGAGGAGGATCGCAGAGATTTTTATTTATTCGTCGACGAGTTCCAAAACTTCGCGACGGATTCATTTGCGGGCGTGCTCTCCGAAGCGCGTAAATACCGGTTGAACCTCATCATCGCGCACCAATATGTGGGGCAGCTCGTGACGGACGTCTCCACGAAAGTCCGCGACGCGGTGTTCGGCAACGTCGGGACGATGGTGATCTTCCGCGTGGGTGCCGCGGACGCCGAGTTTTTGGAAAACGAGTTTGAGCCGGAGTTTGTGATCCAGGACATTGTGAATCTGCCGAACTACCGGATTTACCTGAAGCTCATGGTGGACGGTATCACCGTGCGGCCGTTTTCCGCGATGACATTGCCTCCGTTTAAGACAACCACCGAAGCGGTGAAGGTGGGGGATGTGATTGCGATGTCGCGTGATCGGTACGCGCGGCCATCGGTGGAAGTGGAGGACAATATACGGCGGTGGGCGAGCGGTTCCGGCGCGGTGGATGAGGCGGGTGAGGCGCTTTCCACGCCCGTGAAACACATTACCGCGAGCGGAGATACGGTGGAAATGTATCCGGCAAAATGCTCAAACTGCGGCAAAGAAACGCGGGTGCCGTTTAAGCCGACTCCGGGCAAGCCCGTCTATTGCTCGGAATGTTTTGAAAAAATACAAAAAGGGGAATTGGCGGCGCCAGAGCGCCCCGCGAGCCGTGAAACCGGACGGAGGACGCAGGAAACCATGGAAGGTTTGGCCGGGCTTGGTATTGAATATAAAGCGGAGCGTAGAGCGCCCGCGGCGGCTCCTCATGGTGAGTGGAGAGGTGGACCGGTGCATCCTGCGAGTGGGCCAGCGCATCGCGATGGGGGTGGTGCGTCACATGGCGGGCATCCACGGCCGCACAGCGACAACGGACCAGCGCGCCATGATGATCGGCGTCATGATGGCGGACCTGCTCACCGAAGCATTGGCGAAGGCGGGCAAAAACCGCCTAAATCTGCGCCGTCCAAGGACACGAAACCAACGGAGAGAAAGCGCGACGAAATAGAGCCCGGATCAAACGCGGATATTCCTGCGCTGAAGAACGCGATTCAGGAAGCGCTCCGTAAGAAATAAGACGTAAGCAGTAGGAAGTAAGAAAGTTGACGCCCCGAGGGAAAATCCCAACGGGGCGTTTGCGTCGTTTGTGCGCGGTCAGTGAATGAGCGCGTCGCGGATGAATATGCAGCCCGTCACGGAGGCGCATCCGAAGAAGCCCAGAGCGATTCCCAGCGAGAGCGCGGCAAGGGTGTGGCACCAAAACAGCCGGAAGAGCCGCTCAGGCTTTCCGCGTGCGTGCGCGACGCGGTTGTAGAGCCGCGTGTAGATGATGTCCTTTACGAGGGACGCCACAAGAAGTCCGAACAGGCATCCGCCGGCGATGCTGATGAGGAATATTGCCAAGTGCGGCATTGGTAACCTCCCGTAAAAGGCGCGTTCTATTCTGAGACTATTGTACCAGAAACATCGTAAAAATTCAACGCCCCGTTGCGTAAGAAGTAAGATGTAAGAAATAAGAAGTAAGAAAAAGCAACGCCAAGCAGAAGAAGTAGGAAATAATAAAATACAACGCCCCGCACCAGCCGTGTGGCTAATGTGGGGTCGTTCGCGGATGGCTACTTGTGAAAGTCAGACGTGGCGGCGGACTTCCTGACGCGAGCCTCGACGTCGATGTAGCCGATAGTCATCAGTACGATGCCGATGCAGCCGAGGGCGAGCGCGGCGAGTTTCACGCGTGCGCTTTCCCTTTTACCATTGAAAGGAAGTAGCCCAATGGATGCAATCAGAACAGCGCCCAAGATGAGCATGGCGATTGATCCGGTCATTGGTAAGTCTCCTACTTGAACCACGAAGCCTGAAGCTTTTTAAAGTATCTCATTTAGGAACAAAAAAGTAAAATCAAGGTGCCGAAGGCGCTACCTTATCATCACCCTCACCCACAAAGATGAAAACGCGTAAAAAGCCGTCGCATCGCTTGCGGCGACCAGAAGTGTAGCCGAAGCCTTTCGTGAGGAGGCAACCCTTCTTTTGAGCCAGCATGTTGAAGCGAGGACGGCACTGCGCGAAGCGGAAAACCGCGACGTCGGAACAATGGCGCTGTGTGAATCCCGAAACCGAGCACATAACGCGTTATGTGCTCGGTGGAGGTTGAGTTCGCCTTGTTCCGGTAACGTGCACGGTTTGTAGCGAGCTGCAGTGCTCCGAGCGGAAACCGCTGGAGCAAAAGGAGGGTTACCGACAGATTTTTTCCGAGGCGGAACGGGTCGCGGTAAGCGATGCGGCGGCAAACTTATTTGGCCTTTTCCATCCGCTCCACATATTCTCCTGTCTGCGTATTCACCTTAATCACATCCCCCGTATTCACAAACAGCGGCACGGACACCGCCGCTCCGGTTTCAAGTATTGCCTGTTTGCTGCCGCCTTGCGCGGTGTTACCACGCTCATTCGGCGGCGCGTCCTTCACGAGCAGTTCCATCTTAATCGGAATTTCCACCGTGATAATGCGCTCGCCCCATTTCACCGCCATAACTTTTGTATTTGCCTTCAAAAACTGCCCCGGAGTCCCGAGTACTTCTGTTTTGAGCTCGAACCGTTTCTTGGGATCGTTCGGATCATTGAACCAGAACTCATCGCGGTGCGCGTAAATAAAGTTAATCGGAACCTTTTCAATTTCCACATCCTCAAACTTTTCGTTTTGATGGAAATTGCGCTCCAGAATCTTTCCGGTGATGAGGTTTTTGATTTTCGTCTGCGCCACCGGTTTCCTTTGCTGCATGCGCAAAAATCCGTACTCCTGCACCTCATATGGCTCACCTTCGTAAAGGAACGTCATCCCGATTTTTAAGTCGTTGTAGCTCAACATATGTTGTAATTATATTTGTGTTTACTCTAGCATTTGTGAGCATAAAACGCAACCGTAGCCAGTCCGACGCAGTTAGTATATAGTATCTGGTATTGAGTATCTAGTATCTAAAAACCTCCGTATATACTCAATACAGAATACTAAATACTCTATACTTTTGCCATGAAAGCCATCATTCTTGCCGCAGGAGTTGGGAAGCGCATGCGGCCGCTGACATTCGAAAAACCGAAGCCGATGATTGAAGTGGCGGGAGCGCCGCTCCTTGCGCATATCATCCGCAGCTTGCCATCGGAAATCTCCGAGCTTATTTTGGTTATTGGCTACAAGGGCGAAATGGTGAAGGCATATTTTAGCGATGCGTTTGAAGGGCGCCGTGTCACATACGTGTGGCAAGAGAAGGCGCTGGGCACCGGTCATGCGCTGCTGCTCTGCAAGGAACTCCTAAAGCCTGGCGAGCGGTTTGTGTTTATGATTGGTGACGACTTGCACAGCCCCCGCGCGCTGAAACTTTTAGTGCAAAAAGATCTCGCCATGCTTGTGCATGAGCATCCGAACCCCAAAGAGTTCGGCGTGGTGGAGGTGAACGACAAAAACGAAATTATCAGTTTTGAAGAAAAACCCGAGGCGCCGAAGTCAAACCTCGTTTCCCCGGCGGTGTTTGTGCTGGACACCAGGATTTTTGATTACCCGATGAAGATGCACGCGAAGGGCGAGTATTTCGCCGTGGACCAAATCAGCCAGATGATGAAAGACCATAAGTTCGTCGTGGAGCGATCGGATTTTTGGCTTCCGATTGGCTATCCGGAGGATTTGAAGAAGGCGGAGGAGTATCTGAAAGCAAAGAAGTAAGGCGTAGGAAGTAAGAAGTAGGATGGGGCATCATTGCGAGTGGGGCGAAGCAATCTTGCTGCTGTTTTGGGTGTTTACAGGAGGATTTCTCTTTGTTATATTACAAAATAGCATTCTTGGCGCAATAGAAAGGAGATCGCCATGAGGACAATTAAGTGGAAGGAACGGATGCTGACCCTCACGGAACTCAAGCGGCTCGGGGCGTGTGAGGAATCAATCGACGCATTTCGGTGGCGCTTCCATGGTAGGGCGGCGTCGCTCGCTGCGGTGGTCAAGGAGTTGCACGCAAACCCCGCGAATCCCGCTTCCATCTACGCGGACTACAGGTATGAGCGGTGGGAGGCATGGCTCCTTGCGCAGGATGCCGAGCTCACGTCGGAACTCGTTGGCGCTGGCGCCGAGGTGCTTGTCTACTTCGGGCATGCGCTGGAGTTTGCCGCGGATAAGGGCCGCCTTCGGGTGGTGGAACGTCTCATCTCGCTTGGCGCCAGCATCAATGCGGGTGGCGGATCCGTCCTCCGCGCTGCGGCAAGTAGGGGATACCTCAATGTTGTTCGGTGCCTTGTCCAGCACGGCGCCAACATCACCGCAACCGCCGCGATTGAGCACGCTCGCGCGCGTGGGCACAAGGACGTCGTCGCCTATCTCCAGAGCGTTGAGGAGGGGCGGAATCGTGCCGACGAGGAGCGGATCGCAGCACTCGCATCACGCTAGGTCGCATACGACGGCGCGTTCGGGAACGAACGCGCCGTTACCATTTCAAGAGTTTTTACAATTTTTATATCTAAAAAGGTATAACATCTTATTCTAATGTTCTTGAGAACATTAGAATAAGGAACATAGTGAAGTTGGTTTAATAGACAATTTGGTGGGGCTAGAAACGTTATCGACCGGCAAAAATTTTTGTGATCATTCGGTAACGTCTTCGGGGATTCATTCCATGATGAACA
>JGI1356J14229_10000946_pt1 | contig 25439 bp, 24 predicted proteins | sample Subgrocontami58m_FD_14229 | JGI IMG/M metagenome (IMG submission 14229) | reverse complement strand
CCCGCCATACGTACTGCAGCGCCGCGGCGCGCAGCTTATAGGCCGCTGGATCAATGCCCAATGCGGTCAGGGCCGGCGCCAGCGCTGTCGCGAAGCGGTCCGACTGCTCCTGATCGAATATCCTGGGGTGTATGTCGCAGAGCATGAGGCCCGCGTCGATCAGGGCGCGTCTCGCGCTTTCCAGGCTGAACCAACGCAAATGGCTGCGATCCAGCAAGCCCGACGGTTGGTAATCCCAGTTGCCTCGCAACAGCCGTTCGGTAAAGCTCCAATGCTCCACATTGGGAAGACATATCAACATCATCCCGTCCGGTGTCAGCATCTCCGCGTGTCGTCGCAGCAGCGCCCACGGTTCGCGCATGTGCTCCAGGCTGGTGCTGTGGATGATGCAATCGATCCCCCCTGGGACATCGAAGGGCATGGGATCAGCCTCAACATCCACCACTGCCACCTCGGACAAGTGCTGTTGCGCGATCCTGGCGATTCCGGGGTCTGCCTCTATGCCCAAAAGCCGAGCGGTCGGGTTCATGAAGCGGTAGGCGGCCAGAAGATCGCCGCGTCCGCAGGCGACATCCAGGACGCACCGCGCGGACAGTGGGATGCGCTGGAGGAGGTCGGTCACGGGGGCCAGGGGTTCAGGCGGCATCGGCAGCGGTCGCTCCGGCAGAAGTGAGGAGGATGGGCGCCGATAGGCTGTCAGCCGATCGAGCCGAGGTTGAATGCGGTTCCGCCGTAGCTGTCCAAGGTCCATTGGCGGGTCGAGGACGGCGTCGCAATAGCGGAACCTCGATAGGGGTATTGTCTCAGGATGTCGATCCGTTCCCGCATTCGAGTCTGGCAGCGATCCAGCGCCACGTCATCCGAAAGCTGCGGTTGAGCGGTCGCGACGCGCCGCAACGCCGCGGCTGCCCGGGCGACAAAGGCCGACGCCGCGGCGTTCCGCAACCGTCTGTCCTGCCGACCCAACAAGGTTCGGCCGCTATGCAGGCCCGCCAGGCTCGACGCCGCCGCCCATTCCAAAAGGGAGGAGGCAGGCAGCGTCCGGAACGCCAGCTTGATGTCCTGGGTGGCCGCCCAGTCGGACCATTTTGGCCGATGGATGCGCGCCAGCGGCTGGATCGCGATCCACGGCACCCGCATGGCGTCCGCGACAATCGTGCCGTGCAGGGCCTCACTGATAAGAATGCGACAGCGGCCGATCGCGGCCAGCACGGCGGATGGATCGTCCCTGGGATCGATCAGCGTGACCCCGGCCTGGGGGGCGGCCTCCTGCCAGGCGCCATATGCCATGCTTTCGAAATGCGGCATGAAACCGATCTCATTCCCCGGTGCGACACGTGGAAAGCCCGCCAGGGGCAGCAGGCTGGCCGGATCGCCCAGCCCCAGCGCCGGAGGTAGCCCGAGTAGACGAGCCGTCCATGGACCACGCACCCAGTGGATGACCCAGCTCCGATCCAGTGCCACGCGTCGCTCGTAGCCGCCATAACCGGAACCGGCGACGAGCTTCGTCCGGGCGTCCCGATGGCGGTCGTCAAGGATCGAGCCGATGCCCAGGAACCTCGTGCCAGGATCCGAATCGAAGAAGTCCGGTAACAGGCGTGGCCAGAGCAGACTGTTCAACTCGTCGCCGAAATTCGGTGCCTTCCCGCGCCATTGATACAGCATCATTGGATGTGGCCCACAGAGGCGGGTGCTTGCGGGGACGCCAAGGTCCGAGCGGCGGACCACGCCTGCCAACCCAGCGCCGCGCGCAGAAAGCCGGTGGCGTAGGCCAGGCGCCAGCGGGCTTCCAGCCATCGCACCGAGCGACGGGAGACCAAGCGAAAAGGCGCGAACAGCAGGGCGACAAGGCATCGTCGCGGCAGCTCCCGCCAGACCGAGGCCGGTCGACCGGTCAGGCGTCGCGTTACGACCGTCGACGCGCCTTGCCAGTACAGGCGCGAGAGCAGCCATTCCGGGGTGAAGCGGCTGGACTGGATCTGGTGTTCGACGACGATGCGGCTGTCGTAGCGCACGGAGTGCCCGGCGTCCTGCAGGATCCAGGCAAGCTGCACTTCCTCATCCGACAGCAGGACATTGCCGTACCGCCCGATCGTTGCCCGGAACCCCCCGGCCGCATGCAGTGCCGGCACCGAGACCACCATGTTGGCAGCATAGGGTTCCAGGTTTACCGGCACATCGGGGGAGCGGTATTCGCCGCGGCCCTCATGCTCGATGATTGACAGCACGCCGCGCAGGGAGGGAGGCCACCAGACGGGTAACGGCGCTGCCCACCGCGGCAGGATCCGCCCGCCCAGGACGGCCGGCGGCGGACCGGGTTCGACCAGCGCGCACTGTATTGCCTCGATCCAGTCCGGAGCAGGGATCGCGTCGTCGTCGATATAGGCAATGTAGGGTGTGCGGGCGGCCTGGGCCCCACTGTTGCGGGCAACGCTGACGCCCGGTTGATCCACCCGGATCAGGCGAGCGCCATGGTCCCGTGCCAGGATGGCGAGGGTCGCGGCGGCGCGTTTGGAGGACGCGCTGTCGACGATCAGCGTGTCGAACCCATCCGATGAGACGGTCTGCGCCCGCAGGCCAGCCAGACAGTCGCGCACATAGTCCGGCCGGTCATGCGTGCAGATGCAGACGGTGATGTCCATCGATCAACCATACGCGGAGCATGTTGACGAAGGCTTAAGGCGGGTTGGCGCGGTTATGTCCCGCCCGCGCCGGCGATCGTGCACCGGGCGCGTGTTCCATGGGGCACCGTGGGATGATCCTGGCGGTCCCCCGCCCCGATCGGCATCTCCCGTCGGCATCGCCGATCGTCATCCCCGGGCGTCATCCCCGGGCGGCATCCCCGGGCGGCATCCCCGGGCGGCATCCCCCGGCGGCATCCCAAAGCGGCGTCAGCGCGGCCAGAGGCCCCACACCGCTGCACCTCTTTGGATTACCGGATGACCCAGGCGATCGTACAGTAGGCTCAGCCTGAGCATTGCCTAACCAGGGCGTCCGACGCCGTGGTATTCGAACCCGGCCGCGCGCATCGCGACCGGGTCATAGACGTTCCGCAGATCGACCAGAACCTTGCCCCGCATGGCCGCCCGCAGACGCTCCGGAGCCAGGGCCCGGAACTCATTCCATTCCGTGATCAGGACCAGGGCGTCGGCGCCGGCGACCGCATCCAACGCATCCCGGCAATAGATCAGGCTTTCGGGTAACAGGGGCCGCGCCTGATCCATGCCCTCCGGGTCGAAGGCCCGGATGACCGCGCCGTCGCCGGCCAAGCGGGACACGATGGATAGCGAAGGGGCGTCGCGCATGTCATCGGTTTCGGGTTTGAACGTCAGGCCCAGCACCGCGATGGTCTTCCCGCGCACGGAACCGCCGCACGCCGCGATGACCCGCCTGGCCATACTGGATTTGCGGGCATCGTTGACCGCGACCGTGGCCTCCACCAGACGGGACGGCGCCCCATAGTCTTGTGCGGTGCGGACCAAGGCCAGCGTATCCTTGGGGAAACAGGAGCCCCCATAACCCGGTCCGGGATGCAGGAATTTCCGCCCGATCCGGCCGTCCAGGCCGATGCCGCGCGCGACGTCGTGCACATCGGCGCCCACTTTCTCGCACAGGTCCGCCATTTCGTTGATGAAGGTGACCTTCATCGCCAGGAACGCGTTGGCCGCGTATTTCGTCAATTCGGCGGTTTCGATACCGGTAAAGACGATTGGCGCCTCGATCAGGTACAGCGGTCGGTAAAGGCGGCGAAGCACCTCCCGCGCCCGGTCGGATTCCGCGCCGATGACCACCCGGTCGGGACGCATGAAGTCGCCAATCGCGTTGCCTTCGCGCAGGAACTCGGGGTTCGATGCCACGTCGAAGTCCAAATCCGGACGCTTGGCCCGGACGATTTCGGCGATCCGGCGTCCGGTACCGACCGGGACGGTCGATTTGGTGACGATCACCGCATAACCGCTCATGGCGCGAGCGACCTGTTCGGCGGCGGCGTACACATAGGTCAGGTCGGCATGGCCATCGCCGCGGCGCGTGGGCGTGCCGACGGCGATGAAGATCGCCTCCACATCCTTCAAGGCCTCTTTCAGGTCACCGGTAAAGGTGAGGCGCCCGGCCTTCACGTTTCCCTCAACCAGGGTATGCAACCCAGGTTCGAAGATCGGTATCCGGCCTTCCATCAATGCGGTCAGTTTCTCGCTGTCCGCCTCCACAAGGGTCACGTCAGTCCCGAATTCGGCGAAACAGGCACCAGAAACCAAGCCGACGTAGCCGCCGCCGATCATCGCGATACGCACGATTCTTTATCCTCTTGCGAGATTGACCAGCATTCAGCACAACGGCGCGCCGGATTCCAGCAGGTTGTGGGAATATCGTACCTGTTGCGCTGTCTTACGACCGACGAGCACCTGAGACTCCGCAGGGTGCCGACAAGCGGTTTCGCGTGAACCACGACCAATCTGGTTGTCGGGCGGGTTTCCAGCGGTCCATGCCTGGGGGCTGATTTCAGACAGTCCGCATGCTGGCCATCTCGTCCAACAGGCGCTGTTCGGCCCGTGCGTCGGCAGCCTGACGGTCCGCCTCCCGCTTCGCGATGACATCTTCCACCGCCTGCAACGCCCCTCGGCCGGCCGCCAGGACCGCTCGAGCCTCATGGGTGCGGCCCTCGGCCTGCTGCATGGCGATCGCGGCGGACAGTCGTTCCTTCCGGATGCGGCGGAACCAGGCGCCGAATTCCTCCACCGCGCGATCGTCGGTTTCGACGCCGCAGACTGCCTCGGTTTCCCGCTCGATTTCGGTCTCGATCAGGCGTACCGCCGCGGCGGCCGCCGTTTCGGCCCGCAGGCATTCGGCCAGTGCACGCTGGGCTTCGTCGGCTGTCATGCGGCGCAAGCGGAGGAGAATGGTCATCGGATCGCGCGGCATGGTTTATCCTTTCAGGGCTATGCGAAGCAGATCGAAGGCCTGGTCGCTATCGGTGCGCTCGTCGCGTTCCTGACGCAGCACCTCCTCGATCCGAGGCGCTATCGCCAGGGCCTCATCCACCGCCGGGTCGGTGCCGGCCTGGTAGGCGCCGAGGCGCACCAGATCGGCCATGTCGCCATGCAGGGCGAGGATTTGGCGCGACTTGCGGACCAAGCCGATTTCCTCGGCCGACATGCAGCTCGTGGCGGCGCGGGACAGAGACCGCAATATGTCGATCGCCGGGTAGCGTCCGGCCTCGCCGATGCGTCGATCCAGGATGACATGGCCGTCCAGAATGCCACGCACCGCGTCGGCGATCGGTTCATTGTGGTCGTCGCCCTCCACCAGGACGGTAAACAGGGCGGTGACGTGGCCGGCTGAGCCATCCGGTCGCTCTATCCCAGGCCCGGCACGCTCCAGCAGGCGCGGCAGTTCGGCGAAGACGCTGGGTGGATAGCCGCGTGTCGCGGGGGGCTCCCCGGCGGACAGGCCGATCTCCCGCTGTGCCAGGCAAAACCGGGTGACGCTGTCCATCAGCAGAAGCACGGATTTGCCCTGGTCGCGGTAGTGTTCCGCGATGGTCATGGCGGTATGGCCGGCCTGACGACGCATCAGAGGCGGCGCGTCGGACGTCGCCACCACCACGACAGAGCGCGCGAGCCCGTCCGGCCCCAGGTCGTCCTCGATGAACTCGCGGACCTCCCGGCCCCGCTCACCGACCAGGGCCAGCACGGCAACATCGCAATCGGTCTGTTTGGCGAGCATGGCCAGCAATGTGGACTTGCCGACGCCAGAGCCGGCGAACAGCCCCAGCCTCTGGCCTTGCCGGCAGGTGGTGAAGCAATTCAGCGCCCGCACGCCAAGGTCGAGGCGCGGACCGAGGCGCGCGCGATCGGTTGCTTCGGGTGGGGGAGCGCGGAGCGGGCGCGACTGCCGACCCGGGGGGAGTGGTCCCTTGCCGTCCAGCGGGCGACCGAGCGGATCGACGACGCGGGAGAGCCATTCGTCGGAGACGGCCAACATTGCGCCGTGGCCTGACGCGAGGGTGGCCGCGCTTCCGGGACCGATGCCGGACAGAACGCCGAAGGGCATGGTTTGTGCGTTACCATCGCGAAAGGCGACGATTTCGGCCTCGACCCGGCGTCCATCGCGGTCCGTGAGGTTGACGCGATCACCAATCATGGCATGACCATTCAGTCCGTCGATTTCGACGACGAGACCGGAGACGCCTGTGACACGTCCTTGGACCCGGAGTGGCGAGAGAGACCGAAGTGCCCCGGACGCCAGGTTTGATCTTAATTCGAGACTCGTTTGCCTCATTTAGTCGTCAACCTCTCATAGGGTGATTAGTTCTTTAAATGTTCACATTGACAGATTGGCATCGGGTCGATTTCCAGAAGAAATACACCGGAAAGATGAAAATAATATGGTGCAACACACGCAATAGTGGTAAAACTCTGGACATGATCGCTGAGAGGGCATCATGCGCGTCTTGCTAGTGGAAGATGATCTCACGGCCGCTCGCGGCGTGACACTGATGTTGAAGGCGGCTGGGGCTGTCATCGACCATTCGGAGACCGGTGAGGAGGCGCTCGCGCTTTCCCGGCACTACGAATACGACGTTGTGCTGCTCGACCTTGTCTTGCCAGACATGGAAGGGTTCGAGGTGGTGAGGCGCATGCGTATCGCCCGCAACGACACCCCTGTCCTGATCCTGTCGGGCCAGACCCGCCCGCAGGCGAAGGTCAAGGGGCTGGGGCTGGGTGCTGACGATTTCATCACCAAACCCTTCGACAAGGCGGAACTTCTGGCCCGAATGCAGGCCGTGGTGCGCCGAAGCAAGGGCTTCAGCCAACCGACCTTGCGGATCGGACCGATCGAACTCAACCTGGACAGCCGTGAGGTGATGGTCGGGGGAAAAGAGGTTCATCTGACCGGCAAGGAGTACTCGATTCTGGAATTGCTCGTGCTCCGCAAGGGCATGGTCCTGACCAAGGAAGCGTTCCTGAACCATCTTTACGGTGGCATGGATGAACCGGAGATGAAGATCATCGACGTGTTCATATGCAAATTGCGAAAAAAATTGGCCCATGCCGGCGCGGACAACCTGATCGCCACCGTCTGGGGACGTGGATACATGCTGCGTGAACCGGCCGTTGAAGACGTGGCAGAAAATCCGACGGAACCGAGCCGCATGGCGCGGTACTACTCGACCGCGTGATCTGCCAGCCTTGCGGCGCCGTCGGTCAAGGGTGGTGCCCGGTCAAGCTCGGCGGCCAGGCTCTGACGGACATGCTCCGGTGGACATGCTCCGGCGGGCATGCTCCGGCGGGCATGCTCCGGCCGGGCCTGATGCAGGTCGGCCGCGGTGTCGACGTCCTGCAACTGCCGGCCCAGGGCAATTCGCCGTCCCTTGAAGTTCATGAGTGTGTCAGAGAGGGCGTGCTCGCTCGACCATCGCGCCGCCGCGAAGGGTTTCACCGGCCTTCGGGGCCCGAGGGCGACCAGCCAATAGCCACCATCCATCGCCGGACCGAACACCGCATCGGCAGACCCCAGGGCTCGGAACGCGGCCGTGAGGTCGGCGGCACGAGCATCCGGGATGTCCGTACCGACGATGGCGACTTTGCCGGACGGGAAACGGGCGCAGGCCCGATGCATGCGCTGGCCGATATCGCCCCGGCCCTGGCTGATGCGCGCCACTTTGACGGGCAGGCGGCAATGGGCGCGATCGGGTGTCAACGCCAGGATGGTGCGGAAGCGGCGATCAGCCGTCAAATGACGCAGCAATCCGATCAGGGTGGTCGTGTGGAACCGCAGGGCGGCGCGTTGGCCGATATCGCGAGCCAGACGTCGCTTGACAGTGCCCAGCCGCGGCACCCGGGAAAACACGACGACGGTATCCTTCATCGGTAGAGCCTGGCGATCGCGCGGGGCGGCACACCCAACCACCAAAGCGAGAGACAGAGCAGGTTCCGGGCGGATCGCGCGGACCAGCCGTCTCTCTCCCATTTCATGGCGGAGGTTATCGCCTGGGTTTGCAGTCCGATCAGTCGGTTGCGGCCGAGGCGGCGGATCAGGTCCACATCCTCCATGATCGGCAGGGGACGCATGCCCCCGACCCCACGCAGAAGCTGCCGATGGATGAGCAGGCCCTGATCTCCATAGGGCAGCGCCAGAACCCGGCAGCGCCAGGCGACCGCCGCCTCCAATCGGCGGGCGCGGGGATGCGTCGACTCCAGCGCGAACCGGAAATAGGCCGCCCGGTCTGGGGCGTCTGCCATATGCCGAGCGGCTTCGTCTTGCCATGCGGGTTGCAGTCTTGTGTCGGCGTGCAGGATCAGCAGCCAGTCCGATGTTGCCGCCTCTATGCCGGCAGCGATCTGCGATCCGCGGCCCCGCGCGGCGGTCAGGACCTGGGCGCCGGCTGCCGCCGCGACGGTCCGCGTCGTATCGATGCTGCCACCGTCGACCACGATGCACTGCGCGACCGGGCCCAGGGTGTCGAGGGTCCTGGGCAAGGTCAGCTCTGCGTTCAGGGTGGGAAGAATCACGGACAGAGCGAGCGGCGTGGCTTAGTTCCTATTTTGTTCTTGACCGGTAAGTCCTACGATGGCACCGTCAGGGCCTGGCAGGGGCCGCGTCAGCAGATATCTGACTCTGCTTCGACCTCTGCGTCGAACTCGGGCTTTGCGGGACAACCGGGCCGAACACACGGGGAACAGACCATGAAGCAACGCACCGATCCTGGCAAGACCGGGCCGGCCAATGACGAGGCGGGTCAGGACATGGATGCCATCGCGGCCTTGGCGCGCGCCGGCCTGCCTGACGAAGCCGCCGCTGTGATCGTGCCGTCCCCGGCGCGATCTGGCCGCGGCGCCGTCAGCAATCCGCCTGTCCGCTTCGAAACTCGTGCCGCGAGCCCGTTCGATGATGGCTGGGAAACCTTGACGGATGAGTTTGGCGAACCGCCCAAGCTGGCCACGACCTTGACGCGGGATGCGTCGAAATCCGTGATCAGTTGGAACAGCTCCCCCGATATCGGGTTCGATCGCGCGATCAACCCCTATCGGGGCTGTGAACACGGATGCACCTATTGTTATGCGCGACCGACGCATGCCTATCTGGGCTACTCGCCCGGTTTGGATTTCGAGACCAAGCTGACGTTCAAGCCCGATGTCGCCGAATTGCTGGAGAGAGAGCTACGCAAGCCGAATTACGTGGCCAAGACGATGGCGTTGGGATCCAATACCGACCCCTACCAGCCGGTGGAGCGCACCCTTAAGCTCACGCGCGCGGTGCTGGAGGTTCTGGACCGCTACAACCACCCGGTCGGGATTGTCACCAAATCGGCGGGCGTGTTACGGGACCTGGACATCCTGGCCTCGATGGCACAGCGCAATCTGGTGCGGGTCCACGTGTCTGTCACGACTCTGGACCCGCGGCTCGCTCGGATCATGGAACCAAGGGCGGCCACGCCAGCCCGACGGCTGCATGCCATCGCCGAATTGACACGGGCGGGCGTTCCGACCGGCGTCCTGGCGGCACCGATGATCCCGGCGCTGAACGATGCGGAACTCGAGAAAATCCTGGAAGCGGCCGCGCGGGCTGGTGCCCGTCATGCCCGCTATATTCTGCTGCGCCTGCCGCATGAACTGCGCCAGATGTTTGAGGACTGGTTGCATGCGAGTTTTCCCGAACGGGCGAAACATGTTCTGGCCCTGATCAAGGAAACCAGGGCCGGCGCCTTGACCGACTCCCGGTTCCACCACAGATTCTCCGGGCAAGGGGTCTACGCCGACCTCCTGGTACGCCGGTTTTCCCGTGCCGCCCGCCAGTGGGGGCTCGACGGAGACCGGCATGAGTTGGATTGCTCCCTCTTCCGCGTGCCGGATGCGCATGGCGCCGAGACCCAGGAGCAACTGTCTCTTTTCTGATTTGGCCTCCGCACGACGCTGATCCACGCGGCTCGGCGCCGTTTTCAAGTCGAAAGCCCTTGACACCGGAGCGCGCGCGTCATTTCTACGCGCCCTGCCGCATGGTTCAATCGACCCTGGTCGGCAGGCGGTCTGGCGGGCAAGATGGACGTGGTCCATGCGACAGGGCACGCGCAGTAGGGGTGTAGCTCAATTGGCTAGAGCGCCGGTCTCCAAAACCGGAGGTTGGGGGTTCGAGACCCTCCACCCCTGCCAGTCGGCCATTTTTTTGGTAGCGGGAGTTTGATCGACGTGGCGCTGGAACCGGCGAAATTCATACGCGAGGTACGGATAGAGGTGTCCAAGGTCACCTGGCCCACCCGCAAGGAGACGCTGGTGACCACGGGCCTGGTGTTCGCCATGGCAGTGGTGTCGGCGATTTTCTTTTTCGTCGTCGATCAGATGATCGGCCTCGGAGTCCGCGCGCTGTTCGGCGTGACCATCTGAGAGGGTGCCGTAATATCATGGCCAAACGTTGGTATGTCGTTCACGTCTATTCGGGCTTCGAGAAAAAAATTGCCCAGCAGATCAAGGAGCAGGCGGTCCAGAAGGGGCTTGGCGAGCAGTTCGAGGAGGTGTTGGTGCCGTCCGAGAACGTGGTCGAGGTCCGCCGCGGACAGAAAATCAACTCCGAGCACAAATTCTTTCCTGGCTATGTCCTGGTGAAGATGGACCTCACCGATGACGCCTGGCATCTCGTCAAGAACACGCCGAAGGTCACCGGTTTCCTGGGCAGCAAGACCCGCCCGAGCCCGATCAGTGACGCCGAGGCGGACCGCATCCTGAAGCAGAGCCAGGAAGGCGTCGAACGTCCGCGGCCAGCGGTCCTGTATGAGGTCGGTGAGCAGATCCGTGTCGCTGACGGCCCATTCACCAGCTTCAACGGCACCGTCGAAGAGGTCGACGAGGAGAAGGGCCGGGTCAAGGTCAGCGTCTCGATCTTCGGCCGCTCCACACCGGTCGAGTTGGAATACTCCCAGGTCGAGAAGGTCTGAAGCCGGCCACTGCGGCATGTGGCCGGATGCTCTGGGGATCCGGTATGTCTTGGGGTTTCGGTATGCCCCCGGGGGTGTCACCATTCCCGCGGGGTGAATGTGACGGCTGTGCGTGCAGCGACCCAGGGCGCGGTCTGACCCTGGAGGTTCGGCCGGACCCTCGGGCGTCCCGACGAAGGGACGGCTCCGCTGAGGGCCGTGAGCGCGATGTCCGTCGCGTGCGGAGTCCGTCAGAATCAAGTAGGCTCCATGCCTGACCCGCGCCGGGTCCGCACGGCGCCACGACGCCAGGCCCAGGGGAGGTAATCATGATCAAATCCGGACGCGTTGCATTCGGCAAGATGGATGAGGTGCTGTTCGGCGTCCCGGCCGCCCAGGCGATCGCCGACCAGGCTCGCCTGTTGGGATCGGAGCGGGTGTTCCTCATGGTCAGTGGCACGCTGAACCGTGAGACGGACGAGATCGAGAAAGTGCGAAAGGCGCTGGGCAATCGCTGTGCCGGCGTATTCGACCGGATGCCGCCGCACACACCGCGCCATGCGGTGATCGAGGCGTCCGAACAGGCGCGGGCAGCCCAGGCGGATCTGATTGTGACGATCGGTGGCGGGTCCATCACCGACGGCGCCAAGGCGGTCCAGTTGTGCCTCGCCAACGATATCCGCACGCCGGAAGCCCTGGACGCCCTGCTGCCGGTCAAGGGATCGGACGGAGTCATGGGGCCGCCGCCCTGCAAGGCCCCGACGGTTCGACAGATCACGGTGCCGACCACGCTCTCGGCCGGGGAATTCAGTGCCATATCCGGGGTCACGGACGAGCGGATTCGGGTGAAGCAGTTGATCCGTCACCCGATGATCATCCCCAGCGTGGTGATCCTCGACCCGACGATTACCGTCCACACGCCGGAATGGCTGTTCCTGTCCACCGGCATCCGCGCGGTTGATCATTGCGTCGAAGGGGTCTGCTCCAATGAGGCGAACCCGTTCACCGATGCGCAGGGCTTGCAGGGGGTGAACCTGCTGACCCGCGGATTGGCGCGGGTGAAGGCCGATCCCTCCGATCTGGAGGCCCGCATGGACTGCCAATTGGGCTCGTGGCTGTCGATGGGGCCGCTGGCGGCGGGTGTGCCGATGGGGGCCAGCCATGGCATCGGCTATGTCCTGGGCGCCGTTTTCGATGTGCCGCACGGACATACGTCCTGCATCATGCTCCCGTATGTGATGCGCTGGAACAAGGTGGTGAATGGCGAACGGCAGGCTCTGATCGCCGCCGCCATGGGACATGCGGGCGAGGACGCGGGCGATGTTCTCGATCGCTTCATCGCCAGCCTGGGCATGCCGCGTAGCCTTGGGGCCGTGAAGATCGGTGCCTCGGAGTTCGACCGGATCGCGAAACAGGCGATGGGGACGCCGTGGATTCCTCGCAATCCGCGCCCCATCCCAGGACCGGAGCAGGTGCGGGAGATCCTGGAACTGGCGGCCTGACGTCTGATGGGGTCGTGCGACCCGAAGCGGTCGCCCCGGTCCGACGGGGCGCGCGGGGTTCAGGCCGCGCGCGACAAGGCCAGTCGACGCCGTGGGACCGGCTGCAACGGCAGGGCCGCGTAAACGTCCTTCACGGCCTCCGTGATGGTCACGCCGGCCGCGCCAGGCATCAGGCGCCGCCCGGTCCGTTCCAACACCGGGGCGCTTTGCAGGAAGAAGCGCATCGCCGTGGGCGGCAACCACAAGGCGCTGTCGCGGCGCTCGGTCCGGAACAGCGACGCTGCCAGCAGCCGGTCGATCTGACCCGAGGTGAAGGACTGGCGCAGAAAGAACGGCGAGTCCTCGCCGTGCGTCCAGACGCCGGCGCGATTCGGCACGACAACGACCATGCGCCCGTCATCCTTCAGGACGCGCCAGGTCTCTCGTAGCAGGCGTCCCGGATTGTTCGCCGACTCCAACCCGTGCAGCAGCAGCACACGGTCGAACACCATGTCTGGAAATGGCAGAGCGTCATCCGCGGTGACGCAGGACAGGCTGGCGCCGGCGGCGGGCCATTTGGCCGCTCCCAGGCCATCCGGCATGCAGGCGATAACCCGTCGGGCCTGATCCGACCAAAGGTCCAGGAACGGCTGGGTATAACCGATCCCAAGCAGCGACTCGCCCTTGGCGTCTGGCCAGAAAACCGACAACCTGTCCCGCAGCAGGCGCGCGGTGACGGCGCCGCGCGGCGACTCGTAGAACTCTGCGATTTCCGAAGCGCCGGTCGTCATGCGTCCCCTATAGCACGGCGGTCGAGCGAGCGATGCCCCATGGCGTTCAGTCCAGCATGTGGCCGAAGCGCGCGGCCTTGGTGGCCAGATACTCGTCGTTCACGCCGTTGGGCGCGAACATATGGGCCTCGCGCCCGACGACCTCCACGCCGCAGGCCTCGAGCGCGGCCAGCTTATCGGGGTTGTTGGTGAGCAATCGGACGCGGGTGACACCGAGCAGTGTGAGCATGACGGCGCCGACGAGGAAATTGCGCTCATCGGCACCCCATCCCAGGACCCGGTTGGCATCCAAGGTGTCCAGTCCGCGGTCTTGCAGGGTGTAGGCGCGCAGCTTGTTGACCAGGCCGATCCCGCGGCCCTCCTGGGCCAGATACAGCAGAATGCCGGAGCCGTCCTCGGTCATGCGGCGCAAGGCACCCCGCAACTGTTCCCCGCAATCGCAGCGCATGCTGCCCAGCAGATCGCCGGTGAAGCACTCGGAGTGGATGCGCACGAGCGGGGCGTCGGAAGTGCGAGGATCACCGATGACGATGGCGAGGTGTTCGATGCCTGAACCGTCGGTCCGGAAGGCCACGACCTTGGCGTCCGGGGCATCGATCAGCGGCACCGGGGCCGAGGCGGTCTGGTGCAGCCCGAACGCCTCCAGATCGGGATAGCCCAGCACGTCGTCGGCGGCGACGGAGAGCAGGTTCCGCTCCCGCGCAAGCGCGTCAATGCCTGGGCGCGCGATCACGGCCACGACGGCGGGTAGCAGACGCCCGAGTTTCGCGACCGCCAGCGCGGCGCCCGCGGTTGCCGGGGTTGGGGCGAATGTCAGTTGCGTCAGCCCTGGGACCGCGGGCACGGTCGGATCGGCAAGGCCGCGCACGCTGACCTGGTTCAAAAGGTCAGCCGGCAAGGTCACCGCCTGCGCATCGGCTGTCCGGTCGATCGGCTGGCGCAGGACGGCGGCGGCTCGGATCGGAGCGAGGAGCAGAAACGGGGCGCCGGTCCCCAAGGTCGCCAATTCCGCGAGGCCATCCGGTCCGGCCGTTTCGGCGGCCAGGAGGCAAAGAGACGGCTCACCTGTCAATACAACCGGAACGCCGCGCCGCATTTCGGATGCCGCACGATGGATCTGGCGGAGCCGAACGGCGTTACCATCCGTCGTGACCTTGGAAGAAGGGGCATCTGGGGGCATCGTGACCTGGCGGGGAAAGCGATTCATTGTGCCCCGATAATGGGGGCGGGGGGGAGTGGGGACAATCCCAGGGGCTTGGTGTCGTATTCTGGCGAACCAGGGTTATCCGCGCGGCACTCTATCGCGTTGGGTCTTGCCGGACCATCGTATCGCCACGATTTAGGCGAAGTTTGCGGATGCGGGTACACTGGCACCAGGGTGTGCCCGCAGGGATAGGGAAGCTGGACATCCCATGGTGCGCGGACACGGCCATGAGCGCGCGCTCATGGCAAATCAGGTTGGCCCGGTGCGGCGACACTGCCCACTGATGGCAAGGAGACGAGGATCGATGGCGGCAGAGCGACCGGTGCTGATCGTGGATGATGATGACAACATACGCGAATTGTTGGCGGACCAGCTCTCCGTGGACGGTGAGTTCATTGCCGTTCAGGCTGCCTCTCTGCGGGAGGCGGAAGAGCTGCTGTTCGCCAAGGATGCCAGATTCGATGCCGTGATCCTGGACGTCGGCCTGCCGGATGGCGACGGCCGCGATTTGTGCGTCCGACTGCGCAAGGGCGGCCAGAACATGCCCATCATCATGCTGACCGGAGCGGGCCACGAAGCCGATGTCGTGAGCGGACTGGATTCGGGCGCGAATGACTATGTCGCCAAGCCGTTCCGTCTGAGCGTTCTGCTGGCTCGCCTGCGCGCCCAGCTTCGCACCTTCGAGAACAGTGCGGACGCCGTTTTCACCATTGGTCCCTATGAGTTCCGTCCGTCGACCAAGCAGTTGAAGGGCCAAAAGAACCACCGGATCCGCCTGACGGAGAAGGAGGTCGCGATCCTGAAATTCCTCTATCGGGCCGGCACGCGGGCCGTGGCGCGCCAGGAATTGCTGAACGAGGTATGGGGCTACAATCCTGCCGTCACCACTCATACGCTGGAGACACATATCTACCGGTTAAGGCAGAAAATCGAGCCCGACCCGGGGAATGCCCGCCTGCTGGTGACCGAGGGCGGTGGATATCGGCTGGACCCCTCGGGCCTTCCGGCTGGCGACGCGATTTCTGTCCCGGCCTGATGGTCCCGCCCGTCGGCCTTGTCCGTCGGGGGCGAAACACGAGCGTCTGGCCCTGGCGTTCCGTATCATGCGACGGAGAGGACGCGTGTGGGGTGATCGGAACAAAAATGACCAAGGACGGGCTGTTCGGTGCCTGTCAGTGGCCGCGAACGGCCGCCTAAAGGTCCAGGTCGACGCAGACCGGCACGTGGTCCGAGCCTTTCACCCAATCGCGCGCGTCCCGCAGGATCGTATGCCCCTTCAGGGCGCTCATGAGATCCGGTGTCACCCAGACATGGTCCAGGCGCCGGCCACGATCGGACGCGCGCCAGTCCTTGTTGCGATACGACCACCACGTGTACAGCTTCTGGTCGTCCGGTACGAAATGGCGGACGGCATCGACGAAACCGGTGCTCAGCCAGGCGTTCAGGCCCTCGGTCTCGGGTGGCGTATGGCTGACAACGTCCAGCAATTGCTTGTGGCTCCAGACGTCGTGTTCCAATGGCGCGATATTGAGATCGCCCACGACGACGGCGCGTGACAGACCGGTGCGGGCGGCGAACCAGTTTCGTGTCTCGGCGATGAAATCCAGCTTGTGCCCGTATTTCACGTTCTGGACGCGGTCGGGGATATCGCCACCCGCCGGCACATAGAAATTATGCAGTTCGATCGGGCCGCTGGATGTTTCCACCAGCCCCGCGATGTGGCGGCAATCGCCCTTGCTGCACCAGTCCGGGGCGATATCGAGCACAGTCAGGGGGAACCGCGACAGGATGGCGACCCCATTATAGCCCTTCATGCCCCGGAACAGCACATGCGGGTAGCCAAGCTCTCCCGGCGCCTCCCGGGGAAACAGGTCGTCCGGGACCTTGGTTTCCTGCAGGCAGATCACGTCCGGAACCAGGGTGTCCACCAGGTCCTTCAACAGGCCCAACCGAAGCCGCAGCGAGTTGATATTCCAGGTCGCAATCCGCAATCCGGGCATCAGACGATCCGGGTGCGAACGGTGCCGACCCCCTGGATACTGCCTTCCAGCAGGTCGCCGCGCTGCACGGCGGCCACACCCTCGGGGGTGCCGGTGTAGATCAGGTCGCCCGGCGCCAGACGCACCAGCCCGGACAGATAGGCGATGGTTTCCGGCACATTCCAGATCATCTTGGACAGATCGGAGGTTTGGCGGACCTTGCCATTGACCTTCAGTTCGATCAGGCCGGCGGCGGGGTGACCGATCCTAGAGGCCGGCACCATCAGGCCGATTGGCGCGGAGTGGTCGAACCCCTTGCCCATGTCCCAGGGCTTGCCCTCTTTCTTCGCGGCGTTCTGCAGGTCGCGTCGGGTCATATCCAGGCCCGCGGCATAGCCCCAGACATGGCGGAGCGCGTCGGCCTCGGCGATGTTGACGCCGCCCTCCGCGATGGCCACCACCAGCTCCATCTCGTGATGCAGGTCCTTGCTTTGCGGCGGGTAGGGCATATCGGCGTCGTTCAGCAGCAGGGCGTCGGCCGGCTTCATGAAGAAGAACGGCGGCTCCCGGTCTGGATCGCTGCCCATCTCGCGCGCATGTTCGGCATAGTTGCGGCCGACGCAGAAGACGCGGCGGACGGGGAATGCGCCGCCGCCTGCGACGGGCACGGACACAATCGCGGGCGGCGGGATGACGAAATCGGCCATGGCAAGGATCCTGCGGACTGAAACTGCGGCGGGACCATAGCGGCGGCGCCGAGGCAGGGAAATAGCGCGTTGGACCAGGTGGCGATGGTATGCAATGGCGACCGCCACCGGTGAAGGCGATTTCATGGTGCCTCTCGTCGCGCTAGGATCGCTCACACCCCGAGTCCGAATCGCCCAGGGCCGCGGCACGCAACGAAAGTCAGGAGACCGTGATCGACCCCCACGCCAGCCCAGGTGTTCCCGCCGCGGCGTCCAGCCTGTCCCCGACGCAGATCACCGTCGTGTCCAACCAGAAGGGCGGGGTGGGCAAGACGACGACCGCCATCAACCTGGCAACCGCCATCGCGGCCACCGGTGAGTCCGTGCTGCTGATCGACCTCGATCCCCAGGGCAACGCGTCGACGGGTCTTGGCATCGCGAGATCCGACCGAGGACAGGGCAGCTACCAGCTTCTGGCGGATGAGCATCCGCGGCTCGACGCACCCTTGCCGACCGCGATCCCGGGGCTGTTCATCCTGCCGGCGGGAATCGAACTGGTCGGCGCCGAGGTGGAGCTTGTCCCCCTGGCCAGGCGGGAATTCCGGCTGCGGCGGGCTTTGAGCGCCTGGCGGGTCGACGGACGGTTCCGTCATATCCTGGTCGATTGCCCGCCCAGCCTGGGATTGCTGACCCTGAACGCGCTTGTTGCCGCGGATGAAGTCCTGATCCCATTGCAATGCGAGTTCTACGCGTTGGAAGGCATCAGCGGATTGATGCAGACGATTGAAACCGTCCGGCGCCGGTTCAATCCGTCACTCCACCTGCACGGAATTCTGCTGACCATGGTCGATAACCGAAACAGCATGTCGGAGCAGATCACCAAGGACGTGCGCGATTTCTTCGGTGAATGGGTGTACGACACGTATATCCCTCGGAATGTGCGGGTTTCGGAGGCGCCGAGCCACGGCAAGCCGGTGCTGACCTATGATTTGAGGTCTACGGGGGCGCAGGCCTATGTGCGCCTGGCGGGTGAGTTCCTGAAGCGACAGGTCCCAGGGGGAGTGCCCAGGGGGAGTACCCAGGGGAGTACCCAGGGGAGTGCCCAGCGGGGTACCCAGGGGGTTCGGCCGAGGGGCGTGACAGGACGGATATGAGCAGATGAAACCAGCCAAAAGCATGCGACTGGGCCGTGGCCTGGCGACGTTGATGGGCGAGATGACGACAGCCGACCAGGCGTCGGCGTCCAGCGTCCGCGCCATCCCTATCGACCTGTTGGAGCCGAATCCCTTCCAGCCGCGCGGCATGATCGAGCCGGCGCAGCTTGAGGAACTGGCGGAGTCGATCCGCACCCAGGGCCTGCTGCAACCGATTGTCGTGCGCCCCAAACCCGAACAGGAAGACCGTTACGAAATCGTGGCGGGCGAGCGGCGGTGGCGGGCGAGCGCTCTGGCCGGATTGCACGAAATCCCCGCGGTGGTGCGGGAGATGACGGACAGCGAGGCCGCCGTCATTGCGCTGGTCGAGAACCTGCAACGCGAAAACCTGAATGCCTTGGATGAGGCCGAGGGATACCAGCGGCTGGTGAACGAGTTCGCCCTGTCGCAGGATGCGGTGGGGTATGCGGTCAGCAAGTCCCGCAGCCATGTCGCGAACACGATGCGCCTGTTGGGCTTGCCGCCACGGCTGAAGGAATACGTCCACTCCGGTGCCTTGTCGGCCGGGCATGCCCGGGCGCTCTTGACGCATCCCAATCCGCTTCCAATCGCGGAACAGGTCATCGCGAAGGGTTTGTCGGTCCGTCAGGTGGAGGCGATGGCGGCGCGCACCGCCAAACCACGCCCGCCCTCCGATGAGGAACCGCCCGGCCCGGACACACTCGACCTGCAGCGGGATCTGTCGCATCGGCTGGGCCAGCGGGTGGAGATCGCGGTCAAGCGGGGAGGCAGCGGGAAGCTGACAATCTGGTTCAGCGACCTCAATCAGTTGGATTCCCTGGTCGAGCAGTTGCGCCAACGCTGACGGGATTTTCGGCACGAAACCTCGGGAGGAGCGGGCGGCGGCCTATTCCCGATCGTTGATTTTGACCTGCCTGAATTCGCGAAATCCCGCATCGTTGATGCCCTGTCGCGGATTGGACCGACGCTGAACGTCATCGTCCTCACGTTCAAACGGAGTCGTTCGACGAGTCACCCCGTTTGATCAACCATAGGTAGAAATTCAGGGGAGCATTCCGTCGGCCTGTCGCCAATACTCACCGGGTAAGACGAAGAATGTTTTAGACTTTCCTGGAACGTTCTATAGTGTCTATATTTCAGTCACAGTTCGTCTAATTGTAGCCAATTGAAACTTGAGCGGCCTGCCCCTGCGTGAGATACACGTCTCACAAGGTGATCCCCACACCTTGCCGCGTCGAAAGGCGCTGTTGTCAGGCCGGCTTCGCATTTCCTCCCTGCGAAGCCGGCCAAGACAAATGGATCAGGTGAAGATGTTGAAAGCGGTCGATGTTCGACAGTTCAACAAACAGGCACGGTGTTTGAAATAATAATGGGTCAAAACAGACCCGAAAATTGACGCTTGTACAGGAAAAGACCAGGTCATGGACGAATTGATCGTACAAACCGACCTATTCATACTCGATAGACAGGCCATGTTTTGTCAGGGTATTGTGTCTTTACTGAAAATGGCCCGTCCGAACTGGCGTTGTGTCGTGCTGACTGACATGGACGACCTCCATCGCCAAGCGACACGATCGCCTGCTTCCATCCTGATCGTCGATCTGCACATCCCCGAACTTGGTGGAATCGCGGGGGTGTCGGCCTTGCACGCGGCCTATCCGGAACACCGCTTCATCGGTCTGGCCGAGAACGACGAACGCGCGTTCATTCTCGCGGTGCTGTCGGCCGGCGCCCGCGGCTATGTCCCGCGCACCGCCAATCCCACCCAGTTCCTGATGGCGATGGAGACGATCCTGGCGGGAGGCGTGTTTGCCCCGGCGTCGTTGACCGGGGGGAGGCATCCCGCGCCCGTCGTGCGCGCGCCGGCCACCCGTGACAGCGACGCCATCTCAAGCCTGACCGAACGCCAGCGCGAAGTCTTTCTTCTCCTCGCGGAGGGGTGTGCCACCAAGACCATTGCGCGCCGACTCAATCTGGGCGTCGGGACTGTAAAAGTGCATCTCGCGGCGATCTATCGGTCCGTCGGCGCGAGTGGCCGGCTCGAGGCCGTCACCAAGGCGCATCGCGGTTACGCCATGGGGTAGAGCTTGGGCCACCGATTGGTGCGTAGCGCATCGGCAGAGTCATGCGTCCAATCGGATAACAGCGCGCTCCCGGTTTCCAGCCCAGGGCGGACACGCTTCGCTCAGGCCTGCTTTCGCCCCCTGGCCCGCTATGGCAACGTCACGCCATCAAAATCGGCAGAGGGGAGAATTCGCCATGAGACTCGCGGGAAAAGTCGCCATTATCAGCGGCGCGGCATCGGGCATGGGTGCCGCGACCGCGCACATGTTCGCCCGGGAAGGTGCGAAGGTTGTCATCGCGGATCGGCTGGAACATGAAGGCAAGCAGGTGGCCGATGCCATCGGTTCGGCCGCGCATTTCGTACCCCTGGATGTGACAGAGGAAGAAAGCTGGAAAGCCGCTGTTGCTGCGACCTTGCGCCATTTTGGCAAGCTGGACGTGCTGGTGAACAATGCGGGCGTGTCCGGCAGTGCGGAACAGGATCTTTACAGTACCGATGCCTGGCATCGCATCATGGCAATCAACGCGACCGGCGTGTTCTATGGTATCAAGCACGCCATTCCGCCGATGATCGCGGGGGACGGCGGCTCCATCGTCAACCTGTCCTCGGTGGCGGGAATCATTGGCAGCGAGGGGATCCACATGGCCTACAACGCCTCGAAGGCGGCGGTACGGCTGATGACCAAATCGGTCGCGGTGCAGCACGCGCGCGATAAGATCCGCGCCAATTCCGTTCACCCTGGCATGATGCCGGCGATGCGCACCTCCGGCCGCACGGCCGATCCGGCCACCCGCGAACGCCGCCTGAGCGTTGTGCCGATGCGCCGAGCGGGCGAGGTGGATGAGGTGGCTTATGCGGTGCTGTTTCTGGCGTCGGATGAGTCGTCCTACATCACCGGCTCGGAAATCCACGTCGATGGCGGCGCGATCGCCATCTGAATGGGTCGGAGCGCCGTTCGGCGATGGCTTTGACGCCCGGTGTTCCGATCGCGACAGGTGGGTCCGGCTGGTCGCGTGAATCGGAACTCCAAGTCGAAGAGCCAGTGTTCCGGCCCGACGACACTATCCGTCGGAATTGGAACGCGAGTGTTCCGATCGTGATCGATGGGTCCGGCCGCTCGCGTGAATCGGAACACCAAATCAACGAGCCAGCGTTCCGGCCCGACGACACTATCGGTCGGAGTCAGAACACTGGTATCGCCGCATGGACGGCCGCGCTGGGGGCGATACCGGATGCGGTGTGGCCGCGCTTGCTCGATCTGCTCGACACCACGGAACGCGACCGGGCCGCGCGGTTCGTGTTTGAGCGGCATCGGCGGCAGCACATTGCGGCTCATGCGCTGAAACGCCTGATGCTGTCGGCGGTGGGTGGCGCTCCGCCGCGAAGCTGGACGTTTGAGGCTGTGGCGGGTGGCAAGCCTCGGGTCGGGCCGGGGCCCGGCCCGCACTTCAATATCTCACATTGTGACGGGCTGGTTGCCTGCGCCATCAGCGATGACCTGGAATTGGGTGTCGATGTGGAGCCGGTCGGACGGAAAGCGCCCCTGCACCTGGCGCGGACCTATTTCGCACCGGAGGAGGAGCGCTGGCTCGCCAGTCTCCCGGCGGCGGAGCAGCCTTTGGGCTTCTTTCGCCTCTGGACGTTGAAGGAGGCTTACATCAAGGCGACAGGGCTCGGTCTCGCGCAGCCCCTGCACGACTTCGCCTTCGCTTTCGATCCACTTCGCGTGCTCTTCCACGATCCAACGCTCGGCGATCCACGGTTGTGGCGGTTCGAGCAGCGTTTGGTTGGCGAGCACCTGCTCGCGCTCGCTTGGCGCGGCGATGGGCGGAGTCGGTCGGTCGATTTCCGGGAGGTGTCACTGGAGACACTCCTGTCGGACGCATCGATCGGCGTCTGACGGCCTTTGGCTCGGGTGCTTGATGGCCCAGAGCCTGTTCGGGAAATCCGTCCTGGAGCCAAAGGACAGCCCAACGTGGACGCCGGGGCATCGGCCTCACCCGGAGATGTGTCGTCAGCGGCCCCGGTCACACCCCGGCGTGGTGCGACAGACGCGCGATGTCCGCAGAATCAACCGGAAAACATCGCCCGCAGCCTGGGTGCAACGTCGCGGGCCAATTTTTCCAGACTGTCATTCATCTGGTCCGGTCGCATCCCGGGCGGGACTGCCCAGGTGACCACGTCGGTCAGCCCGTATTCGCGGATGAAGGCGGCCATTTGCGCCACGCATTCGTCCACGTTGCCGATGATCCAGGTCTGCGGGATGCGGGCCTCCTCGGTGATGCCGGCAACGCCGCCATGGCCGCCGGACTCGGCACGGAACTGGTTGTAGACGGCCATACGCCGCTGCTCACCGGCCCGCACCGCCGGCCAATCCCGTTCCCGGTCATCGGTGACCAGGCACGACTTGATGATCCCAACGCGATACTTGTCAGGATCGCGGCCCGACTCGCGCAGTGTTTTCCGCCACGGGTCCAGCGCCTGCCCGCGCGGCCCCTGCGGCAGCAAGTTGGTGTTGAAGCGCGCGGCCCGCATCGCACCGGCCTCGGNCAGCGCCGCCACCCATAGCGGAGGNCCCCCAGGCTGCACATAGCCNGGCGTGATCTTNACNTCCTGGAACTGGTAGCGTTTGCCGGTGAAGCTGAACCGCTCTCCGGTAAAGGCGCGGGTCAGGACTTCCAACCCCTCATCCGTCANNGACAGGCGGCGGGAGATCGGAAAGCCGAAGCCGCGGAACTCGTGTGCCGCGTAACCCATACCGACGCCGATCTCCACGCGTCCACCGGACAGGTTGTCCAGCACGGCCAGGTCCTCGGCCAGCCGGATCGGGTGATTGAACGGCAACAGGCAGACATCGCAGGAAAAACGGGCNTGCNTGGTGNGNGCGGCCATGGCGGAGGCGACGGGAATCCAGGACGGCAGATAGCCATCCTCGACAAAGTGGTGCTCGGTGAACCAGACCAGATCCAGGCCGAGACCGTCCAGCCACGCCACCTGTTCCATGATCGCGGCATACAGATCCTGCGTGCGCATGCCGGATTCCGGCGGATTCCGGAAATCATAGACGACGCCGAGGCGGAGCGGCTGGCTCATGGTGGNGTCCTCCGTGGTTCGCTTGGATCGGTGCCGGCGGCTGATGCCGATCGGTCTGGTCAGGTGCCGGCAAGTGTGGCACCCGGTCGGGACAGGAACAACCAACGGAGACCTATCGACATGACCGCCACCCAGGACAGCCCGCCCGTGCTGGTTCGCATCGACCGGCGCGGTGCGCATGGGCATGTCGCCACTGTGTCGATCAACAATGCCGCCAAGCTGAACCGTCTGGGTACGGCGCAGATGCGCGCGTTCATCGACACCGTTGCAGACCTGGGGAACGACCCGGATTTGCGGGCGCTGATCGTCACCGGTGAGGGCGATCGCGCCTTCATGGGCGGCGCCAATCTGTTCGAACTGGCCGAACTCAATCCCACCAAGGCGCGTCAGTTCCTGACCGTGGTGCACCACATGAGCAAGGTTCTCCGCGATCTGCCGGTTCCAGTGATCGCGCGGGTCAACGGCTGGTGCCTGGGCGCGGGGTTGGAGGTGATGGCCGCATGCGACATGCGGGTGGCCAGCGACAATGCGATGTTCGGCATGCCGGAGGTGAAAATCGGCCTGCCCTCCGTAGTGGAGGCGGCGCTCCTGCCACAACTGATCGGCTGGGGCCGCACGAAGGTGCTGCTCTACACCGGCGACAACATCGACGCACCAACCGCGGCCGAATGGGGCCTGGTGGAAAAGGTCGTTTCTCCGGCGCAGTTGGACGCGGCGGTGGAGGCCTGGGTCGGCTCGATTGTCGAGTCTGGGCCGCGCGCCATCCGGTTGCAGAAGGAACTGATCCGGGAGTGGGAGGCGATGCCAGTCAGCGACGCCATCCAGGCCGGTATCCGTTCGATCGCGAAAGCGTTCGAGACCGACGAACCAACACGCATGATCGCGGAAACCGTCCAACGTCTGCGTGCCCGACAGAAGTAAATTTCCGGAAACCAACCCGCATCAGGCGCAATAGGACGACCGCAGCTCGGGGGTTTGCGATCTGTTCAACATCCCTACGGATCGCAATCGCCTGTATTGCCGCCACACCATGCGGACCAGGGCGGATACGGGTTGTCCAGGGGCGGATACAGCAATGGATTTCGGCCGCGGACGGGGCCGCTGACCGTTACGCCTTCGGCTTCGTCCCCACCACGCAATGCAGCGGATTGGCCATGAACAGCAGTCCGCTTGCCCGCGCGGCGTCCGCGGCCTGTCGCCAAATAGCGGTTTCCTCCGGCGACAGCAGCGACAGGATGTGGTCCTCGCGATACCGCCAGATCGGCCCACCCGGCTGATCGAACGTCACCAGGGTGGGAGAGCAGGCCAGCTCGGTGAACCCGGCATCGCGCATCCGCCGGTACAGGCTGGCATCGGCCACCCCGCGCGGCCCAACGGATTGTGGCGGAATCTCGGCCTTTTTCCGCAGCGCGTCCGGCAAGTCCAGATGCCACCATTGCGGCAGGTCGATCGCGCGGACGATCACGCCGACGCGACCACCCGGTTGCACCACGCGATACAACTCGGCCAGGGCACGATCGGCGTCGCATTCTTCCAGCACCGTGATCGTGAAGGCGTGGTCGAAGGAGGCGTCGTCGAAGGGCAGGTTCTCGGCGTTCGCTGCCTCGAACCTGATCACGTCGGCCAACCCGTCCTCCGCGGCGAGCGAGGCGGCTTCGCGCAGCAGGAACGGGTTCAGGTCGGTGGCGGTGATGGTGCAGCCGGCGGCGACGGATCGCACCAGCAGCCGGTCCAGCGCGCCAGAGCCGCAGCCGACATCCAGGATCGACTGGCCGAGCGAGGGCGCGATCCCGTGCAGCAAATTGCGCACCATGGCGCGGTAGCTCTCGGCGCGTGCGCGGTCTTCCAGCGCGGCGATCCCACCCAAATGGCGTCCGCCCAACACAATCACGGTGAAGTCGCGGGCGAGGCGCGCGATTGCCGGCTCCCATTGCGAGGGAGCCAGGAAGAACGGCAGCAGGACGAGGGCGGGACCGGATCCCTCGATCCGATAGCTGATCCCGGCGTGCAGGCCGGCCCGCGCCGGTCCATGCAATGTGGTGGCGGCCTGGGCGGG
>JGI1356J14229_10000930_pt1 | contig 25678 bp, 24 predicted proteins | sample Subgrocontami58m_FD_14229 | JGI IMG/M metagenome (IMG submission 14229) | reverse complement strand
GCTTGATCCAACACCGAAACAGGCTCCAATCCTCGCGGCTTGAGTCGTACAACAAGCTCAATTTCTTTTACGTGGGGCAATGCGCGCAATGCTTCAATCTGCGCCTTTGTTGCAACAACGCTCATGCTGTTGAACCATTTTACTTCGTGTCGAACTTTTGAAACTGAGCTGGCGACAGATGCAACGTAGGAGCGATCTAGCGGAATGTCTTCTATCGTGATGACGCTCGAGCGATCACTTTGCATCATGTGCTCACGCCGTGCAATTGCTTTCTCGGTGAGAAATGTTTCCGGTGGAAGCGAGAGTTTTTGTTCAGCGTCAAGACCTTTGTCTTTGAAATACACCCACACAGGAAATTTTTCTCCGTCAGGAATTCGGTTGTAGTAACCGGTCAACAATGTTCCCAACGGCGCAAGCTGTTGGGAAAATGCAAACGCAGTGATACAGAACAGTGCAAATACAGATGCAGCTCTTTTCACGAGGTTCTCCTCTATAGATGATGGTATTGAAAGTCAGATGGGGGGTTCTGGCCTGATGGTTATTTTGACAAAACTAATTTTCGTATTTCGGTGTAGCTGATGGTATTATCGATGCTCTTTGCGTTCAAACGCGCAAAATACACGCCGCTTGCAAGGATGTTGCCGCTATTGTTCGTTCCGTTCCATTCAATTGTTTTGAGGCTGCTTTCTCTTGCAGCGCTGACGAGCGTTCGTACTTCCTGTCCCAGAAGATTGTAGATCTTGAGCGAGACGACTGAAGATTGGGGCAAGTAGTATTGAATTGTGGTTTTAGGATTGAAAGGGTTCGGATAGTTTTGTAATAACGAATACGTGGTTGGAATCGTCCGCAATCCGCCGACAGATGTTACTGCGCTCAACGCGTTGAGGATGCCCCAACCAAACAAATTGTCCGGAGTGCTTGCGCGACTTGCAGTTTGTCTCATTGCATTTGCGATTTGCACCGGAGTAAGGCTCGGCTTCGCGTGGACCAAAAGCGCCGCAACGCCGGCAGCAAGCGGACACGAAAGCGACGTGCCTCCCGAGTATGTGTATTGCGTTGGATCGGTCCAGCTTGCGCAGCGCACAGTAACTCCTTGTGCCATCACGTCGGGTTTGATGCGCGCGGGGACGCTCGTTGTCGGTCCAACGGAACTGAAATTGGCGCGCTGACCGTCAATCGTCACTGCACCGATGGAGAGAACGCTGTCGCCATCTGCCGGAGCGTTGAGTGTGTTGTGAACGGTGTTGAGCCCGTTGTTGCCTGCTGAATTACAAACAACAATCCCTCGAGCTACTGCCATGTCGGCTGCGCGGGTAATTACCGTTGTATTGCCGTTCATCTGTTCCCACGTCCAGCTCGGATACGGCGGATCGTACGTGAGATAGCCGAGCGATGTGCTCGTTACGTCAACGCCAAGACTGTCTGCCCACTCGATGGCGGCTAACCAATTGTCCTCCTCGAGCGGAGTTTCGCTGCTGTCGTTCTCTGTTCGTGCAAGTATATATCGTGCGCCGAATGCGGGACCGATCAATTGTCCGGGTTTGAATCCTGCAATCGCGGAAAGCGTGATGATGCCGTGCGCACCAAAGCCGGGGTCTGGGTTGTTCGGCACAACGCTTACTTTGTGGTCAACGAAATCATAGGTCGCGACAAGGCGAAGCGAATCGAATGCTTCATGGTTCAGCAATTTGAAACCATTATCTAACACGCCAATGATTACACCCTGTCCGTAATTGCCCAAGTTGTGAACTGCCGGCACGTTGATCTGATTGACCTGAGCGAACGACAGACCGTAATCAAAACTGTTGAGCGAATTATCTTTATGCTGTTGGATGGTGTTTGATGATGGAGAAGAAGTAAGTTCTTCTTCAGAGATGTTCCGTTTGAATCTCGTGAGCAATTCGGTTTTGGCGACAAAGGGGAGTGATTCAAGTCGTTCGATTTGATTTCTTGTTGCGCTTACGCTCACGCCATTGAACCATTTTGACATCTGCCGTACACGATTCACGTGAGGAGCAATCTGGTCAACGTAACTCTTCTCGACTGGCAAATCGGTGTAATCAACAACGTCACTCAGCAACCGAACTTTCAATCTTCGTTGAATACTTCGTTCCGAAACAACATTGTGCGGGACTGACGCCTTAAGAAATTCGTGCGAGCCTTTATCGGTGAAAAATACCCATGCAAGCACTTCATCGGTGGGGGAGAGGCGCTGGAGAACTTCCGCAAGACGCGCATCGGTCTTCTCGCCTGCAAACGATGTCGCTGTTGCACATAATAATAGAGCGAGAATGTGAGGATGGCTGATCTTCATGATAAAAAAATACGGAGGGTCGGAAAGAGAAGCAAGAGAATGCTCGATCAATTAATTGGCTTTTGCGCCTTACTGGAAAAACCTAACGCAGCGGAGCCGCCCGCTCACCGAGTCGAGTCGGCGACCTGCCAAAGCGAAGCGGTCGAAGACTCGACTCGTCGAGCGGGCAGGCAGCCAAAGAAAAAATGAACCACAGATTTCACAAATATTCACAGATTGTTTTTTATGAGTTCAATTCGAGCAACTTTCAACACCTACTTTGACGACTAATCTGCGCTAATCTGTGTCCGCCGCAGGCGGATGGTTTCGCTTTTTCTCTTTGGCTTGGAAAATCTTGCTAAGAAAACAAGATTCTACAACCTTGTTACACAGAGATAACAGAGAAAGATTGAAGAGCAAGTAAAAGGAACACAAAGCTTCAAACTTCGTTTTTCTCCGTCTTCTCTGTTCTCTCTGTGGCTCACAATCTTTTGCGCCAGAGGCGCAAAAGATTTTATCTGTGTTAATCGGTGCAATCTGTCTACGACCCGTAGGGTTGTTCAAGCTTTTCTGTTTTTTCTACGCGTCCTCCGCGTTAAGCAGTATTATTCATTTCCAAGAAAGAAGTTCGTCTCAAGTTGTTGCGTTACCGGATAAGCAAGAAATTGGTTGGTGTATACGCTGTTCTTCCGAAACATCAAAAAAATTCCCCAAGCCATCTTGGGAAAGACAGATGCGAGGGGTTTGGCTATGAAGGCGGGGAACGGATAAAAGTTGCTGCCCCCAAACTTTTCGAGACTGTATCCTCCGGGGAAGCAGAGTGAAAGAAACTTCAAGATGTCATGCTTCGTGTACCCTCGAACATGAGCGGAATGATTTTGAATGCAAGTCGGCTGCTTTCCGACGGCTAACAACAAACGGTTATGGAACGATGCAAGGTTGGGTACGCCGATGATAAATGTGCCGCCGACCCGTAGCACTCTGGTAGCCTCGTGAAAAACCCAGAAGACTTCTTTGACATGTTCAAGGATTTGATTTGCAATGACAACATCAACCGACTCATCAGGGAACGGAAACTTGTCTCGTTCGATATTCAAAGGATGAACAGGTATTCCTTTTTGCCGGAGGATTTTTTGGTATTCGGGATGCACCTCAATGGCGTGAAGGTCAACAGCGGAGTTGTGGCTGCGGGCGAGCAGCAAATCGTCGCCTCTGCCTGCCCCGATATCCAACACGACGTTCATTGAATCGTGATTCGCGGAAGCAAGGAAATCACTGATGTGGTGTCGGCCGTAGTTAAGCGAGCGGTCAATGACAGAGCTTAGTGGCTCGGTTTTGGGGCACGGGGATGTTTTATATAGTCTGACTTATGGTATGATGAGAGAAGCGTAAAGTCAATAGATCAGAGAATCTTCAGATGAATGGACGTATCCTACGCCACCATCAACTCAGCCGCCAACCCCATCTGTGCAGCGATGCCGCGAATCTCTTCTTTGATAATATCCCGCACCTGCCTGAATTCATTGAGCCGTTCTTCGGTCGTTCCGGGAGCAAAGGATGGATCTTCAAACGGCATGTGAATCGTTGTGTGTATTCCGGGAAGATACGGGCATTCCTCGCGCGCATTGTCACACACGGTCACCACATAGTCGAGTTCTTTTCCGATGAACTCGTTGACCGACTTCGAGCGATGCGATGAAATGTCAACGCCGACTTCCTGCATCACCTGAATTGCGAGAGGGTGGACGAAACACGGATGTGTTCCGGCGCTGAATGCCTCAATCTTTCCCTCTCCAAAATGTCTGAGCCAGCCTTCTGCCATCTGGCTGCGGCATGAGTTGCCGGTACAAAGGATGAGAACTTTTAGTCTGTCATTCTGAGGGAGTCCCGTCCTGAGCGAAGCCGAAGGATGGGACGACCGAAGAATCTCATTGGCCTTGGATTCTTCGCTCCGCTCAGAATTGAGAATCAACTCCATGCAAACTGCAGAAGACGGACAGGCGCCGGTGAACTCAACCGAGCGGGTGATAGGTCCCGAAACAGACTTACCATCAATCTTCTTGAATCCCTTCTTCGCAAAATACTTCTCAGCTGTGTTCGTGAGAAGAATAAGTCGCCGAACGCCGAGCGACTTTGCATTCTCAATCAGATGATTGTAGAGAACCGAGCCGAGACCTTTGTTTTGCAAAGAAGGATGAACAACCGCCGAGCGAAGCAACGCGCTGTCGTCATAGACTTCCAAACTGATTGCACCGACAATTCCAATCTCATTCTCAGCAACAAGAAAGTGTTGAAAGTGTTCGACAACTCCCTCAGTAGGGAGAGAAGCGGACTTCAGCAGCTCTGCCACTGCATTGTAGTCCGCTTCCGATGTTCTCCGAATCCTCACGTGATTCATTTTTCTGCTGTCAATGTGATACTCTCAAGCCCGAACGGAACGCTCTTTTCAAGCGAATACGGTTTCTCTTTTTCAAGCAGCAAATTCTTAAATCCGGCTTCACGCACAATCTGCAAATACTCCTCTTTATCCAAAGCGCCGGCAACGCAACCCGCCCAGAGCTCCAAATCCTTTCGTACCTCTGCCGGGATTTGTCCGATGGAGACGATATCGGAAATCGTGAACTTCCCGCCGGGCTTCAGCACCCGATAGATTTCCGCAAATGCCTTCCGCTTATCAGGTACAAGATTGATGACACAATTGCTGATGATGCGGTCAATCGAGTTCGATTCGATGGGCATGTCCTCGTTTTCGCCTTTCCAAAACTCAGCGTTCTCGATGCCAAGTTTTATTTTGTTCTTGCGCGCAAGCTTCAGCATTTCATCGGTCATGTCCAAACCGATGGCTTTCCCTGTCGGTCCCACTTTTTTTGCAGCGAGAAAAACGTCGATGCCCGCTCCCGAACCGAGGTCAAGCACAGTCATTCCTTCTTCCATATCAGCAAACGCTGTTGGCGTTCCGCAGCCAAGCCCGAGATCGGCAGCTTCGACGATTTGTTCGTCGACGCTGGTGTACGTATCGTTCATCATGAGTGAAACAGTCTGCAGAGAGTCATCGGTTGAGCATCCGCAATTCGGTCCGCAGCACGAGCCACCTTTTGCCGCAATTTCTCCATACTTTTCTCGTACAGCTTCCTTTACGTCTACTTCATGTGTCATGGTCTATTCCTTTGCTGTTAGTTGAGATCAAGAACTGCTGGTTTCACTTCCGGTTTAATAACGGAAAACGTTGTGCAGCAGCCTTTGTTGATATTCTTGTTCAGCTCTTTTGCATCCTTCACTGCGACAGGGTTGATTTGAAGAATGGCTTTCAAGCACTCAAGGAGTTGTTCATGCTCTTTGTTCTTCGGCTTTGCTATGGAATAGAGCATCCACAAACCTTGTTGGCGTGCGTCTACGAGTTCTGCACTTCTCAGATAGGAAAGATGACGCGACGTCTTGGTTTGCGTGAAGCCTGTGATTGCTTCGATATCGCACACGCAGATTTCACCTGTCCTGAAAATCAGATTGAGAATTCTAAGTCGTGCCTCATCTGAAAGCGCTTTGAAGACCTTTGCCAAATCTTTCATTGATCGTTCCTTATATTTGCTTATACGAATATACCAGAGAAAGTTAGATTTGTCAAGGCGAATATAGATTGCTATGGAAATTTAATCTTGTGACGGTACGATGTCTCCCGAGAGGGAATACCTGAGCCGGTAAAAGAAAATATTCTTGCTGTTTGTGTTTCTTTGTCGTATGTTCTCAACATCCAAACCGAATATGCTGTACTAAATCCGCCAATATCCACCATCATAAAGGGGGAGTGCATGAAGTCACTCACAATTTTTGTCGCCTTGCTTGTCGTAGCTGTGCCCGTTCTCGCCGGCACCGCCGATGAGGCGAGGTTCACGCCGCTTGCAAGCTCGTCCGCAGGCGTAACGCCAACAGTTGCAAAACCCGACTTGCATCCCGGGGCGCAACTCTCAATCGCACCCGGAAAAGTGTTTGAAGTTCCGCTTCGGTATGAGTTCCCGGAGGAAGAGTTCGGCAAGCTGAAACAGTATGTTGACGAAGATTCCAAAGAGGTGCTTGGCGGTAAGGAAATTCACTACGACCCGAATGTTGGCGGCGGAGCGCTTGCGCCAAGTCAGGGTACAAACTTCAACGGACTCGGGCAGAACGGCTGGATACCGTACGACGCAGCAGTTGCAGTCGGACCGACACACGTTATTGATATGACGAATGCGCAATGGGCTATCTATACACGCGCAGGCGTGAACCTAAGCACGACACAATTTTCAACATGGTGGGGGACGACAGCAGGAACACCGTTCGACCCGAAATGCTTCTACGACCGCGTCGCAGGGAAATTCGTCATGCTCGCGACATCAGTCGGCAACGGACTTGCGAACATGTACATTGCCGTTTCGCAAACCTCCAATCCGACCGGCGCGTGGTGGAAGTACACATTCGATTGGCGGCTCGACGGCACAACAGCGACAAGCAATTGGGGCGACTATCCCGGACTCGGCTACTCCGACAACGCCATCTTCATCAACACAAATCAATACACAATCAGTGGCAACTCGTATCGCTACTCAAAAGTGCGAGTGCTCAGTAAAGCGCAACTTTACTCAGGCGCTGCGGCAACGTACACCGATTTCGTGAGCTTACTCAATGCAGATGGAACGTCCGCATTCACTGTGAAGCCGGCGCGGTGCTTGAGTTCTTCGGCATCAGAATATTTATTGAACACTCGGTCGAGCAGTGGAAGCTCGGTGACATTGTGGCGAATTGACAACGCACCGCCAGCCCCGACGCTCACGCGTGTTGCAACTGTTTCGGTTGGAAGTTATTCTGTTCCTCCCAATGCAAAACAACCGGGCACCGGCATACTCATCGCCACCGGCGATTGCCGCACGCAAGATGTTGTGTGGAGAGATGGATTTGTCTATACCGGATTCAGCGAGCGCACCGGCACTACGAATCCGACTCGACGGGCCGCCATTCGCTATTTGAAGATTAGCAGTGCGGGAGTCGTGAATAAGAATATTACTTACACTGCAAGCGGTATTGCAATATTCTATCCTGCGGTCACTGCGGATGCATCGAACAATATGTTCATGACGTTCAGCCGCTCAAGCACAACCGAGTATGCCTCAATGTACCGAACGGGAATGTTGACGACCGATGCAACGATTCAAGCGAGCGCGCTCGTGAAAGCCGGTGTTGCATCAAATACTTCCGGCCGTTGGGGAGATTACAGTGCAATTGAGAACGATCCTCTTGATGACACAGACGTGTGGATGTATTCCGGTTGGGCAAACACGTCCAACCGGTGGGCGACTTGGAACGCTGCAACATCGTTCGGCACACCGCCGGTTCCTCCGCAAAAAGCTGTTGCGCAAGGTACAGCCGCAGGAGTTGCGTTGAGAGGAAATTATCCGAATCCTTTCAACCCCTCGACAATAATCTACTACTCAATTCCGGATGAGATGCACGTTCGGCTTACAGTGTACAACGTGCTTGGTCAGGAAGTTGCAACGTTGTTGAATGAGACTGTGAACGCCGGGAACCATCAGACAACATTTGATGCAACGGATTATCCGAGCGGAATGTACTTCTATAAGCTTGAGGCGGGAACCAACGTCACCACGGGAAGAATGTTATTGATGAAGTAGTGAGACTTGGTAACGAGAATACAAGAGCCGACTTTGCGAAGAGGTCGGCTCTTTGTCTTTTTCTGGAGTTAAAGCGGGATACATACTTTGTAGGGACGGGGCACGCTCCGTTCCTACAGAAGGGCAGACGAACTCCAAATCGTAGTTACTTCTCGAAGGCGAGATAATTCAACCAGTGGAAGTACAACTCTGCTGTTGCTTTCACATCTCCCATGCAATACTCAGCAATTTCCCTGAATCTTCCTGCTTCGAATAGCGGTCCGAGGTCAAGTCCTGTGATGCCCTCGCTCTTCGGACTTTTAATGCCGAAGCTCTTGCAGTAGAAATCGAGATTGAACTTACGGAATGCATTGTAGAACGTGAGCTGTTCAAGCAAGTCGCAATTCAGATGCGAGGTTAGAAATCCTCTTCCTCTTCTGGTCTGATATCTTGCGCGGCTAATCCTTCCCACGTTGCAAGAACCTCGGCGCTTGCGCCACCGTTTGTGAGATGCTCCTTTACTTTGCTTGTGGAGTCCTTCAGCTCCGGAAACGTCAGAAGCAGGAGGGCAATATCTCGCCAATCTGTTCCGGATTTAGGCGTTCCTTTACGTTGGTGGTAGGCAATTACTTTGTGAGCAATAAGTTCAGCAGGTTCGATTACCAAGAGATCTTCCATTCGTCTTGCTGATGGCAAGACTGCAACGGATCTCAGATCCACCAAATGTCGGTTACCTTCGTTTCGCAACTGGTACAATCGGTACCCGCGACCGACTCCAATCTCTCGAATTCTCACAGCAATGTGGAATCGGTTGCTCAGATAATCTTGAAGCTCACTCGCAAGCTCTTTTGCACGAGGCGAAAGGAGGTCAATGTCTTGAGTCATTCGTGGTTCATCCACGTATGCGTTCACAGCTTGTGCTCCAAAGACGACAACGTCATCCCGATTCTTCAGAAACTCGAAAACGGCATTATGAAGGGTCGCAAGCGGTAGTGGCTCACGCATCTTGAACTCCCGAAATGTCAAAATATCTGCACCAAACATGCTTCACCTTTTGCTCAGTTGAATGATGGTTGGAACAAGGTACACCAATCGAACGATTTGAGCAAGAGGAGATTCTATTTTTCAAATGCAAGGTGTAGTTGCCATCGAAAGAACAACTCTGCCGTCGCCTTCACATCTCCCATGCAATACTCAGCAATCTCCCTGAATCTTCCTGCTTCAAAGAGCGGTCCGAGGTCAAGCCCCGTAATGCCTTCGCTCTTCGGACTCTTAATGCCGAAACTCTTGCAGTAGAAGTCGAGGTTGAACTTGCGGAATGCGTTGTAGAACGTGAGCTGTTCGAGCAAGTCGCAATGCTCTTGAAAGCTGTAACGATAGGGAATGAGATTACGTGTTGGCTTCACGCCGAGCATCGCCGAGCGCAGCATGATGTACGGGCAATCGAACGAGCGACCGTTGAACGTAATGAACTGACTGAATTGGACGATCGTCTTCCAGAATTCCTCAAGCATATCTTTCTCGGAAGCAGAGACGTACTCAACCATTCCGTCGTCGGAAGTAAAAAAGTCTTGCGTGGTAGATTCGAACAGAACTCTGCCGTGGTGTGAATCGGGATTGAGCATCCCGATGGCGATGATGTGTCCGGTGAGTGGAGTGAGGGCGAGTTTTTGGATTGCTTCTGTGCGTTCCTCGTCGGTCTTGGCAAACTTCATCAAGTATTCTTGCTGCTTCTCATCGAAACTGTCGAAGGGAAAGCCAAGTGTTTCGATGTCGAAGACAACTCTGTTCATTCCTCCTCAATTGCTTTCTCCCCCAGAGTTTTTTTCGTCACACTCGACACGATGTCCCACGTAAATCCCCTGCGACTGAGAAATGCCGCAAGCTTCTGCTTTGTCTTACGCGGGTCGTCTCGTGATTTCGCCGACTTCGTTAGGAACTTTTGCGCCGCTTCGAGCGCAGCATCTTCTTGACTCGTTTCTTGAAAAACTTCGTTCAACGCTGCGTCGATTGTTTCTTTCTTAATGCCAAGCAGAAGAAGCTTCTGCTTTAACACCAGCTTACCTTTGGGACGAAGCGCAAGTTGATGGCGTACGTAGCTGCGGGTAAACTCATCGTCGTTGAGGAAACCTAAGCTGCACAAACTCTCGATTGTCTTCTCAATCTCTTCTTCAGCAAATTCCTTTTCTCGCAGCTTATCCCGGATTTCTTTTTCCGTTCTCTGTCTATGCGCAAGAAACCGAAGAGCGACAGTTTTTGCTCCCTGCAACTCTTCGGTAGCCTGAAGCGCTTTCAGCTTCTCTTCACCAATCTCATCGCCAGTCCGAATCCCGAATCGCAGCAGTGTCTCTGCGCTTACGCCGATGAGAAACTCTCCATCGGCGTAAAGGTTTTTTCTCGTTAGATTTTTTTTTTGGCTCTCGATTTTGGTGATGCGCATTCTGCTAATTCTTCTTCACGGCTGCGGCAGGCTTGGCGGTCATGGTGGCCGGTGCCGGCTTTGCCGGAGTTGAAGGTGATGCCGGCGCATTCTTCGCTTGCGGCGTTTGAGCATTACCGTTGGTTGGCTGCGATACGTTTAAAGCCGCCAGTCCTAATCGTTTTCGCATCTCAACATCAATCTCTCGCGCGATGTTGGGATTCTCTCGCAAATAGGTTTTCACCGAGTCACGACCCTGACCGATGCGTTCCTCCTTGTACGAGAACCACGAACCGGATTTTGCAATTACGTTGTGCTCAACTGCAACATCAATCAAATCGCCGAGACGTGAGATACCTTCGTTGTAGAGAATGTCGAATATCGCTTCGCGGAAGGGAGGAGCGACTTTGTTTTTTACAACTTTGACGCGTGTTCTGTTCCCAACGACGTTCGTGCCGTCCTTAATAGCTTCGATGCGGCGAACATCAAGCCGGATTGATGCGTAGAACTTCAGTGCGTTACCGCCCGTTGTTGTTTCAGGGTTTCCGAACATCACGCCAATTTTCATACGCAATTGGTTCGTGAAGATGACGCTCGTCTTTGATTTACTGATTGCAGATGTAAGCTTACGGAGTGCTTGCGACATCAATCGCGCCTGCACTCCCATGCTTGGGTCGCCCATTTCGCCTTCGATCTCCGCGCGAGGAGTAAGCGCTGCAACTGAGTCAATGACAATAACATCAAGCGCACCGCTGCGGACGAGTGTTTCAGTTATTTCCAAACCTTGCTCGCCGAACTCCGGTTGAGAGAGAAGGAGGTTGTTCACATCGACGCCTAACTTCTTTGCATAACCCATATCAAGAGCATGTTCGGCATCGATGAATGCGCAGATTCCGCCATTCTTCTGTGCCTCAGCGATGATGTGCAAGCAGAGCGTCGTCTTACCGGATGATTCCGGTCCGAAGATTTCACTGACTCGACCTCGCGGAATACCGCCGACGCCAAGCGCAGCGTCTAAAGAAATCGAGCCGGTGGAAATCACTTCAACTTGTGTAATAGGACCTTCCCCCAATCGCATGATCGAGCCCTTGCCGTGCTGCTTCTCAATTTGGTCGAGTGCGATTTTTAATGCTTGTACTCTTGATTCTTTGTCGTCTGCCATGGGGATACTCCTTCTTGGAATTATTTCAACCGATTCAATAGTTCTGTTATTTGCTGTTTGAATCTTGGGATATCGCGCTGAATTATTGTCCAAACAATTTCGTACTTCACTCCAAAGTACTCATGGACTAACACATTGCGTAACTCAACCGACTCTCGCCAAGGAATGGTGGAATGTAATGAACGAAAAGCTGAAGTGATGTTGTTAGAAGCCTCACCAATTATTTCAAGTTGCTTGACGCATGCGTGTTGCATCATTGAATCATGTGCAAACTCATCGATAGTGACGCCCGATGTATAGGATTCGATTTCTTGAATCGCTTCAACGATGTGATGAAGCCTTGCAAGGTCACCCGGTTGACTTCTCATAGATGAGTTGCTTGTCTTTCTCAACAAAGGGCTTTATATGTTTCGACAAAGCACTGTCAGGAACAAGATCGACTTTAGTCTGAAGCAAGTCTTCTAATCCAATGTGCATCCGAATAAATTCCATCCCCACAGGTTTCGAATGATCTAACTCGACAAGGATGTCCATGTCGCTCTTCTCATCAGCATCGTCCCTCGCTTGCGAGCCGAAGAGGTAGGCGCGAGTCACAGGTTGCCCTGCGAAAAATCTTCTTAGCTTTTTTAATGTTTCTTGGTTAGGCATAAAGAGGAAACGTTTTGATTCGTGTGTACACCGACCCGCTTTGTTTAAGTTCGCTCTTGATGAGGACAATCTGTGAAACTTGTGTTGGTTGGCTTTCAAAGGTAAGCGATTCCATTCTGCGAAGCAAGTCTCTGATGCTGAGAGTGCTCTTCACGCGTCCAATCGTTGCGTGAGGGTGAAACTTCTTTTCTTCTTTGTCAAATCCTAATGCTGTCATTGATGAGTCGATCGCTTCGGCGAAAGGAATCAGCGTCATTGGATTGTCGTCCGCGCCGACCCAAATGATTCGCGGATTGTGTCTGTTGGGAAAACATCCGAGCGAAGAATACTTCACTGAGAACATGGAGAACTTTTGCGCGACGCTTTGAAGCGAGTCGAACATTGCTTGCAACTTTGCTTCATCGGTTCTGCCGAGAAATTTCAACGTGATGTGGAATTGTTCTTGCGTCTCCCATCGAACGTCAGCGTGAGTGGATTTGAGTTGTTGCTGGAGTGCGGCGATTGCGGATTTGATGTCGGGGGGAATTTCGATGGCGATGAAGAGGCGAACTGTTGCCATCCAGAACTCACTCCTTAGATAGCCTTGCGTAACAATCCAGTAAACGGGCCGTTCTTTGTTTCTATCGTAATGTTTTCACCGAAATGTGGCACCCGCTCCGAAAGATGTTCCTCGATTTTGACAAAGCGGTTTGTGTGAGTAATCAAGATTCCTGTGTGTTCATTCAAGATTCCTGTGTGTTCATTCAAGATTCCTGTGTGTTCATTCAAGATTCCTGTGTGTTCATTCAGAATTCGAGTGTGAACTTTCAAGATGTCCGTGTGTTCGCGAAGAATTGAAACTACCTCTCGCAAAACCTCGTTGGTCTGGTCCTGCTTGATAAGCATTTCAGAAACCAACTCGGCAAGTCGTCCATTGGTATCTGCCATTTTCTTTCCTCCTATTACGGAAGCATAATACCAGTTGTGGGGGACAAAATCAACTACCAATCTTCAGTAGCTTCCTCCGCAGCAACTCCAACGCAGCTTGTGCAGCACGCTCTTTCACTCGCCTGCGCCCATCACCAAAATTGAATCGTATCGCGAAAGTTGATTCTGCATCAGAGTATCCAATCCACACAAGTCCAACAGGTTTCTCTGCACTTCCGCCTGTTGGTCCTGCAATTCCGGTCGTTGAAATGCCGACATCAGTTCGAGCAATGCGACGAACTCCTGCTGCCATCGCTTCAGCGACTTCTTTGCTCACTGCGCCGTGTCGCCGTATCAATTCTTCTGGAACTCCCAACAACTCAACTTTCGATTGGTTGCTGTAGGTGACGATCCCACGCTCAAAATAGTTCGAGCTTCCACTTACGTCAGTAATCTTGCTCGCAATCAATCCTCCCGTGCATGATTCCGCAATTGCGAGTGTGAGTTTTTTCTCTGTCAATATCTTGCCAATGCCTTCTTCTAATTCTTCCTCGCCCGTTCCGTAGATAAACTTTTGTACTTTTGCGCGAATGCGTCGCTCAACTTCATGCACAAGTCTGTCTGCTGAAGTTTTGTCCTTCTCTTGCACAGTGATTCGCAATCGAACGCCCGTTGGAGAAGGGAGGAAGGCGAGCTTCGCTCCTTGCAAGATTTCTTCAACATTGCCGAGCGTTGCGGCAAGCATACTCTCCGATATGCCTGCTGTTCGCAGGGTAAGATGGCAAATGACGGAGTTCGTAACTTTGGTTGAGAGATACGGAATGATTGTTCTATCAACCATTTCCTTCATCTCATACGGCACACCCGGCAGCACGAAGAAAAATTTGTTGTTCTCTTCTCCCGAAGGGACGGATTCCCGAAACAACATTCCGCCTGCCGTACCAACCGGATTGGGAACCAGCTTCGCTTTGCGAGGAAACATCGTTTGTTCCTCATACGACTGTGACCACTGGCGATTCCACTTTTTCACCAGCTCTTGAATGTGCGTTTTGATTTCTTCATTCGAGACTAAATCCGAATCGAAGAATTTACAGACAGCTTTCTTCGTGATGTCATCATGCGTTGGACCAAGCCCACCGGTAACAATTACAATATCATTTCGTATCCATGCAGCGTCGAATGCTTCGAGAATCGCCTCCATATCGTCGCCGACGGTTGTCATGCGCTCAACGCTCACGCCGATGCTGCTCAGCTTCTCGGCAATATACACTTGATTCGTATTGATGACCTGCCCGATGAGCAGCTCATCGCCAATGGTGATGATTTCAGATTTCATTTCCTAAGGCGGCAGAGCCGCCTGCCAAAGCGAAGCGGTCGAAGACTCGACTCGTCGAGCGGGCAGGCAACCAAAAAAGAAAAAGCTGGACCACTCCCGAAGGGATGCCTTCGGCAAGATTATCACGGATTCTCACAGATTCTTTTTGTGTGTTTGACCTAAAGTGAATGTTGTCTTACCCTAAAATCAATCTGTGAGAATCTGTGCTAATCTGTGGTTGAAAAATCTTTGCTTTTTCTGCGAACATTTCACGTGTTAGATACTAAACAAATCCGAATACCGAAATCCCAAACTGAATTCTGTTGGCTCGTTGTTTCGGATTTGGCGCTTCGATATTAGCATTTCGGATTTCATTCCAGACAGTACAGCCCAAAGATGTCAAACACTGCTCAAGAATACCGTCAATACCTTCAGCCTCACGTTGTCTCGAAGCTTGCAAATATGGAGTTGCGAGCTCGGCTTGTTGTGGAAGGCTTCATCACAGGCTTGCACAAAAGCCCGTACCATGGATTTAGCGTAGAGTTTGCCGAGCACCGGCAGTACATGCCCGGTGATGAAATCAAGCACATCGACTGGAAAATTTACGGCAAGACAGATCGCTACTACATCAAACAGTACGAAGAGGAGACAAACCTCAAGTCGTACATCATACTTGATGCAAGCCGCTCGATGGATTACGCGTCGCAGGGGAACATTAAGAAGTTAGAGTACGCCGCGTATCTTGCCGCATCGCTTTCGTACATGATGATCAAACAGCAGGACGCTGTGGGACTTGCGGTGTTTGATGAGCAGGTCTCGTCCTACTTGCCGCCGCACGCGACGAAAGCATATCTGCGGCAGATTCTGATTGAGCTGCAGAAGCTGAAGGCGAGCAATAAAACCGGCGCGGGCAAATCGCTGCACAACGTTGCCGACCGGATCAAACGTCGCGGGCTTGTCATCATCATCAGCGATTTGTTTGATAATCCCGATGAGGTGATTGCGGCGCTGAAACATTTCCGGCACAAGAAGAATGAAGTCATCGTCATGCAGGTGCTCGACCCGCTGGAGCGGAGCTTTGCATTCGGCAGCGATGCGATGTTCAAAGACATGGAAACCTCCGAACAGATGATGACCCAGCCGTGGCAAATCCAGAAAGCGTACCAGCGCGAGATGTCGGCGTTTCTTGAGCGCTACAAACGCGAGTGCAGAGAAAACTTTGTTGACTACGTCTTGATGGATACTGCAACGCCTTTTGACGTTGCACTTACGGAGTATTTGAGTAAGAGGGAGAGGGTTGGGTAAAGAAGATGAAATCATTTGAACATGAGTACTTCATGCATCAACCGATTTCCCAAAGCCTGCTGATGAACGTTCGCATACTTGGTGAATTTCGTGGTCGCCAGTCTCTCTATCGCGATCAGTTTTCCGAAATTCTCGAAACGTTGCGCCGGGTGGCAGTGATTCAGAGTACTGAGTCAAGCAATAGAATAGAAGGAGTTACGGTAGCATCGGGTCGGTTGGAAGCAATCGTTGTGAAGAAATCACGACCGAAGAACAGATCTGAGCAAGAGGTAGCAGGCTATCGCGATGTCCTTGCCGATATCCATGCCAATGCTCTTAAACATCAGCTTTCACCTTTATTGATTCTTCGATGGCACAAGCAGATGTATCGCTACACAACAGAAGCGGCAGGGGTTTGGAAAAAGGAAAACAATGCCATCATTGAAGTCTTGCCAGACGGAAGGAAAGTAATCCGTTTTCGACCCATTACTGCCCAAGCCACACCCGGTGCAGTGGATCGACTCTGCAAATCATATAACGAACTCATTGCACAGCGAAGAGCGGAGCCGTTGCTTGTGGTCGCGTCGTTCATTCTCGACTTCGAATGCATCCATCCATTTCGTGACGGTAATGGACGCATCGGTCGGCTGCTCACGTTGCTGCTTCTCTATCGGGCGGGGTATGAGGTTGGACGCTTCGTAAGTTTGGAACGCGTCATCGAAGACAGCAAGGAAACGTATTATGACGTGCTGTACAAAAGCTCACAGGGTTGGCACGAGGGCGAGCACGACCTGCACCCGTGGTGGGAGTATTTTCTGGGAACACTCATCGCGGCGTACAACGAGTTTGAGAGTCGAGTTGGAATGATAACGACGGCAAGGGGAGCCAAGCGGGAGATGGTGATTGCTGCGATTGAGCGGTTGCCGGAGGAGTTTTCATTCTCCGAATTGCAGCGGGCTTGCCCCGGGGTATCCTTTGCAACGTTGAAACGAGCTCTTCAAGACTTGAAGAAGAAGAAACNTGTANTCCCTTTGGGATTGGGTCGTGANGCCCGATGGAAACGAATAGTGTCAGGTAGCCGTTAATAGGCTCATGAACGCATGATGTGAGCCAATTAATATGGGAGGACCACAAACGCGATTTACGTCTTCCTTGGACAATGGGAGAAGAAAGCATGGAAATACAATATGATTCAAAAACAGACTTGCCGTACCTGAGATTCGATGAGCGGAAGCAGCAGGTCGTGAATAAAAGAGTATCCGAGGAAATAGTGCCCGACATCGGCGAAGGTGAGAAGATTGTCGGCATCGAGATTCTTGATGCCTCAAAACTCGTGAGCCTTGAACGATTGCTTCCCGTGGAGACTCAAGCAGCATAGTCACCGGGTTCGTTCATTCCATCTGGAAAAGTCTAGCCGGAAAACGCCGCGAGAATTTCGTTAACTATGTATTGACGGATACCGCGACGCCGTTTGATGTGGCGCTGACGCAATATCTGCACAAGAGGGAGCAGTTGGGGTAGTTTTTTTTACCCTGAGCGGAGCGAAGGGTCTGACAACTAACTCTTCAGAGAAAGTTAAATTCGTACTCACAGGCTGTTGAATGTTTCCTGCCCGCCTTGATGTGCTCTTGAGGCAGGCTCGCCTGAGCACGAAGTGCGTCGGCGAGCTGGTCCAAAGGACTCTCGACGAGTCGAGTCTTCGACCTTCGGAGCGGGCGCTCCGCTCAACATTGGAAAACTTTCATACACTGAACCTTCCTGCTTAAACGCACGGTACTCATGAACGAATCTCTCAAACTCATCCGTCAGCTCGTTGAAGATTTCAAGCAACAGGAGTCTGCATTTCTTTCCCCCTCGTATCAAGAATCGCAAGTACGGCAAGACTTCATTGACAAATTCTTTACCGCGCTCGGATGGGATGTAACGCACGAGAAGCAGAAGAATCCCTACGAGCAGGAAGTCAAAATTGAAAACAAAGTCACGGTCTCCGGCTCTCAATGACGCGCCGATTACGCGTTCAGCATTGCGCCGAACTTTCGCACCGTGAAGTTTTTCGTCGAAGCGAAGAAACCTTCTCGCAACCTTGCTAATGCGGACGACTACTATCAGACCATCCGCTACGGGTGGAATCAGGGGACGCCGCTCGCCGTGCTCACCGACTTTGAAGAGTTCCATATTCTCGATTGCCGCTACAAGCCGGACATCAAAACAGCGCTCGACAGAAAGATTGAATCATTCCGTTACACCGACTACGCCCGCGAAGAAAAATTCGCTCGCATCTTTCATTTGTTCGGTCGAGAAGCGGTTGCTGATGGTTCGCTTGAAAAATTTGCCGTGTCGCTTCCGAAACCGAAAGGGAAAGCTGCAAGGAAAGGCGCACTCCGGGCAACATACCAACAAGTTGATGAAGCGTTCCTTGAGTTGCTCGACGGCTACCGTGAATCGCTCGCAAAAGAATTCAAGAACAACAATCAGCAGCTCAACGGCGAAGAACTCACCGAAGCCGTCCAGCGCGCACTCGACCGTCTCGTGTTCATCCGTTTCCTCGAAGATAAGTCCATCGAAGAGCCGTCCATTATCGGGTTGAGTGCGAAGCCTTCCGCATGGAGTGCGTTCTCCTCTCTCTGCCGCAGCCTTGAACCGAAGTACAACGGGCTCGTCTTCAAAGAACATCGCACACTCGATAGCGAAGCATTCGTCCCGCCCGATGATGATGTGTTCGGCGCAATCTGTGCAGAGCTTTCCGATCCTTCATCGCCCTACGACTTCGACAAGATTCCGATTTCGATTCTCGGCAGCATCTACGAACGCTTCCTCGGCAAAGTGGTGAGCGCAACGGAGAAGCGCGCAAAAGTGGAAGAGAAACCAGAAGTGCGCAAAGCCGGCGGCGTTTATTACACGCCGGAGTACATCGTCCGGTACATTGTGAAGGAGACGGTGGGCAAATTGATTGACGGCAAAACGCCCGCCGAGATTGCGAAGATGGCGTTCGCCGATATTGCCTGCGGCTCCGGCTCGTTTCTGCTGGAAGTGTATGGCACGCTGCTCGACTACCACACCCGCTGGTACAACGAGCATCCCGACTACGTCCCGACAAAAAACGTCGGGACTTCGTCGGGCAAGCCCGGCAAAGCGAAGAAGGGAGATGTAGAAACTCGTGACGGAAAGCTGGTTCTCTCTCTGAAGAAGCGGCAGGAGATTTTGACCAACAATATTTACGGCGTGGACATTGACGCGCAGGCGTACGAAGTAACGCAAGTGTCGCTGTACTTGAAATTGTTGGAAGAAGCGACGATGAGCGAAGGCTTCCAGTTCACGCTGCTGAAAGAAAAGCTGCTGCCCGATTTGAAAGAGAACATCGTCTGCGGCAATTCGCTGATCGAACGGGACATTGAAACACAGACAACGCTGTTTGATCATGGCACAACACATTCCCCTCTGGAGAGGGGAAGCAGAAGAGGGGTGTGTCCGATGTGGAACATTTGAAGCCGATGAACCTTGCAGACGCATTTCCTGAGATTATGAAGCGCGGCGGGTTTGATGCAATTGTGGGGAATCCACCATATGTGAGAATTCAAGGCTCCTCATCTGAATTGATTGCGTATTTGAGTCAGCGTTATGTTGCAGCCAGGAAGAACTTCGATCTCTACGTTCCTTTTCTTGAACGCGGCTACAGCCTGCTCAATAAAAAAGGTAGGGTCGGGATGATTTTACCAAACAAATTTTTCAAAACCGATTACGGAGAAAATCTTCGAGGGTTCTTATCTAAACAAAAGTCGATTTCACAAATTGTTGATTTCGGCGCAAGTCAGGTATTCGCTGCAACAACTTACACGTGCTTGCTATTCCTTTCGAAAGAACACCAAGACACTTTCGATTACATACAGACAGAGGCGTCAACAGTTGCTTTGAACGACCTGCAATTTGAGATAAGAAAAAGTGAATTTCTGAGTAACAACACGTGGATGTTCGGCAGTGAAGAAGTGGCAACGATTGAACGGAAGCTTGAGTACAATTCGAAGCGATTGCTTGATCTTCCCTCGGAAATGAGTCGGGGAAGTAGCAGCGGTGATGATGAAGTTTTTGTACTTGGGAAAGGAAAATCGCAGGTTGAAAAAGAAATACTGCGTGTTCCGATCTTCGCAACAGATTTCGGACGCTTCCACTTCCTACCTTCCAGAGAATGGGAGATCATTTTTCCATATGTGTCCGACGGTGGCAAGTATCGACTCTATACCGAAAAAGAGTTGAAGGGCAGTTTTCCAAAGGCATATTCATATCTGCGAGAGCATCAATCGAAATTACAGAAGCGCAAGCAGTACTCGGAATGGTTTGGTTACAGTGCACCGCGCAATTTAGATCTGCATGACAAGGCGCAAATTCTCGTGCCTCTCTTAGCAGACAAGGGATCCTTCGCGTTCATCCCTAAAACGACACAAGGCAAGCTTTGTCCAATGGCGAGCGGTGGCTTTACAATTACGCTCGATAAGAATTCTTCTTTGGCGCCAGAATACGTGCTGGGACTTCTGAATTCCCATCTGCTGTTTTGGAAACTGAAACGAATGAGCAATTTGTTTAGAGGAGGATGGATAACCTGCACGAAACAGTACTTCGGTGAACTTCCCATTGACACAATCAACTTCACCGATCCCGCCGACAAATCCCGCCACGACAATATCGTCAAGTTGGTCGAGCAAATGCTCGCAGCGAAAGAGAGGCTGGCGCAATCCAAGACCGACTCCGAAACTCATCGTCTCGAAGCTCACTGCGCCTCGCTCGACCGCCAGATTGATGCCGCGGTGTATGAACTCTACGGGCTGACGGAGGAGGAAATCAAAATTGTAGAGGGGAAAGAGAAATCGTAATGGTGGACGCGACCCCAAAGGGGTCACATACTACAGCCGAGGGCGAAGCCCTCGGTTCAAAGAACAAAGACATCCATCAACCCTGAAAGGGTTGCATATCCAATGCGGGCATTTCGCGAAAATGTGTATGTCACCCTTTCAGGGTTTCATCGGTGCGGATGTTGGTTGATTGGGGCTTCGCCCCAATCTTTAGTATGCGACCCCTTTGGGGTCAAACCGGCATTCTTGTTTTTTGAATCGAGAAAGGATTTATAGGATTTTGCTCGCCACCAAACTCGCAAAGACGACCCCAACGGGGTCAAATATTACAGCCGAGGGTAACGCCCTCGGACCAAGAACAACATCAATCATCAACCCTGAAGGGGTTGCATACCGAAACAGAATACGCGACAGAGGATTCCAATGCCACAATCACTCGCCAATGTTCTTATCCATATCATCTATTCGACAAAGAGCCGCGACCCGTTTCTCATTGACAAAGGTATTCGCTCAGAGATGCACGCGTATCTTGGAGGTACGTGTAATGATTGTGGATGTCCGGTACTCACGGTTGGCGGGGTTGCCGATCATGTTCATATTCTCTGCTCCCTGTCGAGAACTATTGCGATTGCAGATCTTCTCAAAGAGTTAAAGGCGCCTTCTTCAAAATGGGTGAAGACCAAAGGAGGAATTCTCGAGAAGTTCTCATGGCAAAACGGGTACGGAGCGTTTTCCGTGGGGCAAACAGAAGTCGAACGCGTTACGGCATACATTCGGACCCAGGAAGAACACCACCGCGCCAGAACTTTTCAGGATGAATACCGCGCATTCCTGAAGGAGTATCAAATCGAATGCGATGAACGGTATGTTTGGGACTGATGTGTATGTCACCCTTTTGGCGAAGCCATTCCTTCGGAACAGGGTTTCCCTCTGTCATGGCGTTGGTTGATTGGGGCGTTGCCCCAACCTTTAATATGCGACCGTTATACTCTCGCCAATTGAAATCCTCCCCCAATTCCTTTATTATGATGAACAACTAATCCTGAGTTTTAGTAAAGCCTTGCGTAAATGGATTCTTCGCCTCTGGGAAGCGAGGCTCAGAATGACATGGTCTAAATATGGCAAAACGCTCCTCCGCACAGCCAACGCTCGACTCCAGTCCCAACGGACAAGAAAACATCGTCATCCGCGGTGCGCGTGTTCATAATCTCAAGAACATTGACGTTGATATTCCTCGCGACAAACTCGTCGTCATCACCGGACTTTCGGGATCGGGCAAATCGTCTCTAGCGTTCGATACCATCTATGCGGAAGGTCAGCGCCGCTATGTTGAAAGTCTTTCTGCGTACGCCCGCCAATTCTTAGACGTGATGGAACGACCCGATGTTGATTACATCGAGGGCTTGAGTCCGGCAATCTCCATCGAACAGAAAACCGTCAGCAACAATCCCCGCTCAACAGTCGGCACGGTGACGGAGATTTATGATTATCTTCGCCTGCTCTTTGCCCGCGTCGGAACGCAGTACTGTTACAACTGCGGCCGCCCCGTTACAAAGCAAACCACCGACCAAATTATCGACAGCATTATGAAGCTGCCGGAAGGAACGAAGGTTCAGATTCTCGCACCGGTTGTGAAGGGAAGAAAAGGGCACTACCGTGAATTGTTTGAAGAAATTTTGAAAGACGGCTTCCTTCGTGTACGCACTGACGGCGTTGTAAAGGAAATTCAAAAAGGAATGCAAGCCGACCGCTACAAAGTTCACAATATCGAAATCGTCGTTGATAGAATTGTTGTGAAGAAAGAAGCCCGCTCGCGCATCGCTGATTCCGTTGAGGTCGCGCTGCGATTCGGCGGCGGTGTTGTGATTGCAAATGTTGATCAGACAACCCCAGACCAAGCACCGAAGCCCATCACAAAAACTCTATCGAAGAAGAAAGTTGTACCATCTTCCAAACAAGACGGAGAGGACATCCTCTTCAGCAAACATCTCTCGTGCGCATTCTGCAGCATCAGCTATGAAGAGCCTGCGCCGAATTCGTTTTCATTCAACTCGCCGTACGGCTCATGCCCAACGTGTGATGGCTTGGGTGAAATCAAAGAACTCGACTTAGACTTAATCATTCCCGATCCCTCTCTTACAATTAACGAAGAAGGACTTGCGCCTCTCGGCAAGCCCCGGCAAACGTGGGCGTGGAGCCAGGTCCGCTCGGTTGCAAAGAAGTACGGCTTCGATTTCGACACCCCTATCAGCAAAATTCCGAAGAAGGCGAAAGAGGTTTTGCTGTACGGTGCCGGCGATGAGAAGTTTGAAATCGAATACAAATACCAGAGTGGGCGGACAGTAATGTACAAGCACCGCTTCGGCGGTTTGCTGGATGTGCTGAAGCATTACTACGACGACGCAAGCTCGAACAACATTCGCGAGTGGGTTGAGGCATATATGAACACGAAGCCGTGCTCAGCCTGCAAAGGCGGCAGGCTGAAGAAGGAGAGTCTGGCGATAAAGTTAGAAGATGCTGGGACGAAGCAGAAGTTCAATATTCAAGATGTTGTTTCCCTTTCGATTGAAGAAGGGGCTGAGTTTTTCAAGAAGCTAAAGCTGACCGACAGGCAAATGCTGATTGGGACACAAATCCTCAAAGAGATTCGCCAGCGGTTGGATTTTCTTCTTAATGTCGGACTCGATTATCTCACGCTCGACCGTTCAGCGAGATCGCTTGCCGGTGGAGAAGGACAGCGCATTCGACTCGCAACGCAAATCGGCTCTCAGCTTGTCGGCGTTCTCTACATTCTTGATGAGCCAAGCATCGGTCTGCATCCGCGGGATAATATCAAGCTGATTGGTTCGTTGAAGGCGCTGAGAGATTTGGGAAACACCGTCATTGTTGTTGAGCATGATAAAGAGATGATTGAAAGTGCAGACTTCGTTCTTGACCTCGGTCCCGGCGCAGGTGAACATGGTGGATATGTCGTAACGGCTGGACATCCGACCAAGCTTGAGTTAAGAAATGATACAATAAGAACAAATGGTGGGAGTGTATTCGACTCGGTCTCCTACACCGCACATTATCTTTTCGGAAAGCGGCAAATTGAAATTCCGACAGAGAAAAGAAAGGGGAACGGCAAGTTCATCGTGCTTGAAGGTGCAAGAGGAAACAATCTTAAAGACGTAATGCTAAAGATTCCTCTCGGCAAATTCATTGCAGTTACCGGCGTGAGTGGTTCAGGGAAATCTTCACTCATCAGTGAGTCGCTCTATCCGATTCTTTCTCGGAAGTTTTACCGAGCAAAGCTCGTTCCGCTTCCTTACAAAAAGATTGATGGACTGAAGAACATCGACAAAGTCATCGAGATTGATCAATCACCGATTGGTAGAACGCCTCGCTCGAACCCTGCCACATACACAGGTACATTTGGGGTGATTCGGGATTTGTTCACGCAACTTCCGGAGGCAAAGATTCGCGGCTACAAAGCGGGGCGGTTCAGCTTTAACGTTGAAGGCGGACGGTGCGAGAATTGTGAAGGCGATGGTGTCAAGAAAATTGAAATGAATTTCCTGCCGGATGTGTATGTGCTCTGTGATGTTTGCAAAGGGAAGCGGTACAATCGCGAGACACTGCAGGTTGTGTACAAAGGAAAATCTATTGCCGACGTTCTCGACATGACTGTTGCTGAAGCAGCGGAGTTCTTTAGTGAGATTCCGGGTTTGCAACGAAAGCTTTCCACGTTGAACGATGTTGGGCTTGGCTACATTCGTCTCGGGCAGCAGGCAACAACGCTCAGCGGCGGCGAGGCGCAACGCGTAAAACTTTCAACAGAACTTTCGAAAATCGGTACGGGCAACACGCTCTACATTCTCGATGAGCCGACAACCGGACTTCACTTCGAGGACATTCGCATGTTGTTGAGCGTGTTGAACCGTTTAGTCGAGAAGGGAAACACCGTCATCGTCATCGAACATAATCTTGATGTGATCAAAACCGCCGATTGGGTGATTGACCTCGGTCCCGGCGGCGGAAAATTCGGCGGCGAGATTGTTGCTGAAGGAACGCCGGAAGAGCTTGTGCGGGCGAAGAATTCGGCGACAGGGGGATTTCTGAGAAAAGAATTATTCAAGGATTGAAAGTTGAACTTGATTTTTGCACATTATCCCAAAGGAGTGTGTTTATGGAAACCGTGCGTAAGTCCATCGTTGTGAAAAGAAGCGGCAGAATTTCGATAAGTAATCTTCCTTTCAAGAGAGGTCAACGCGTTGAAATGATAATGTCGCCGGAACAAGAGTCGGACAAAAAGTTCATCACAGGCAAAGAACTGGCTCAAAGTGAGATTGTTGGCCTCTGGAAAAAACGTCGAATTAAGGATAGCGTGAAGTACTCGCAGATGCTCCGACGCGAAGCCGAACGAAGGTTGGCATACTTCAATCATTCGAAAGAGCAAAGTCGTATGGCCTTCAAGTGAAGCGTCTGACAAAGCTCTTCATTCGTACGCTCAATTCCATCTGAGTTACCAACTTGGTTTCCGTTACATACCACACCTGTCCAAGACAGCCGGTGAGTTGAACTCCTACGGAGTTCCTCTGACAGTATTGGACGTTGTATTACAAACATAAAACTCCTACGGAGTTTGGGAAAATTGATATTTGAGCCAATCCCGTAGGGATTCTATGTTTGTAGCAAATCTTCTTCTTGCTCTTTCTCCCGAATCTGGATACATTCACCCCACATAATTCACTCGTTCTTTGTTTACCCATAATGTTGGGGTCGTCATGAAATTTCTGTTTGCTTGTGCTGTTGGGTTTGTTGCGCTCACCTCTCCTTCTTTCTCTCAATCCACTTCTGTTACTCTCCTTGGCAGTATCAGACCAAATCATGGCACGACCGGCGGCGTTTCATTTGCCGGCTGCTGGGGTTACGTTGCGCCTGACGGTCGCGAGTATGCTATTCTCGGAACAGCAACGGGCTGTTCAATCATCGATATAACCAATGCAGCTTCTCCTGTAGAGATCGGACATATTCCCGGAGCGACATCGCTGTGGAAAGAAGTGAAATCGTACGATCGCTATGCCTATGTTGTTTCCGAAGGGAGTCAGGGATTACAAATCATCAACCTCGCAAACTTGCCGAACAGTGTTTCATTAGATACGACCATTCTGAGTCTTGGCGGGTTC
>JGI1356J14229_10000911_pt1 | contig 25943 bp, 16 predicted proteins | sample Subgrocontami58m_FD_14229 | JGI IMG/M metagenome (IMG submission 14229) | reverse complement strand
GATTTCTTGTTCAATGTTCTCACAGAAAATATCGAATATTGAACAAGGAATTTTGAATGACGAAGTATTTCGTTATTCTCCATGGGAGTCCTTCGGACATGATTCGAGATTTCTTGTTCAATGTTCTCACAGAAAATATCGAATATTGAACAAGGAATTTTGAATGACGAAGTACTTCGATATTCTCCATGGGAGTCCTTCGGACATGATTCGTTATTCCTTGATCAATGTTTTCATTGGAAGCAAAAATGACAAAGCTTTTCAAATCGCTTCAGCTTCAACACTATGTTCGCTCACCCGAATGGGCAGCCGCTTTCATCATTGCGACAGTTGTCTGCTTCTTGATGTACGCGCTGAACGCGTGGCTTTATGAAATCAATCCCGGAAACTGGTGGGGATTGGTGTACGGGATCACTTCGTCGATGCTAATGCTTGGTGCGGGGCTGTATGCGGTACGACGGAGAATGTTGAAGCACGACTATGGCAACTCGAAGGTGTGGGTGCAGTTTCATGTGTATGGTGGAACGCTTGCCGGCTTGCTGGTCCTCATGCACACAGGGTTTCGCCTGCCACACGGCGTGTTCAACTGGTTGCTCTGGCTTCTCTCGATGTGGGTAGCGGTGAGCGGTTTGCTTGGCGTCGCATTGCAGCGATGGATTCCGCGAATTCTTTCTTCGGGACTTTCCATTGAAGCGATGTATGAGAGAATTCCTGAATTGGTTGCTCAACTGCGCGAGCGTGCAGAAGAAATGGTTGAATCGTGTTCAGACCCGATCAAGGATTTCTATCGAGTGAACGTTGCGGCTGCGTTGGTTGCACCTCAGCCACGTCTTATCTACTACATAGATGTTACGGGCGGTATTCAGACTCGCGTCAAACAGTTTGAATTCTTACGGCGGGTGCTTTCTGCCGATGAGAAGGAGACGCTGGACAAGATTCAAGATATGTACAAAACGAAGTTAGAGTTAGATGCGCATTACTCATTGCAGCGGGCGTTGCGATGGTGGCTTTACACTCACGTACCGCTGTCGTTGGTGTTGTTGTTGATGATTGCTCTGCATGTTTGGGCGGTGTGGTATTACTGAGGAAGAATAATATCGAACAAGGAGTCTCGAATAATGAATGACGAAGTAATTCGTCACTGATGTTACGCAACGAGGATTATGGAACCCTTTCAGGGTTCAAATCTATCTATTCGTTTGTAGGTCGGGGCGTTGCCCCGACCTAAAATATGTGACGCTTTCAGCGTCAGCTTGCGCAAATGGCTGTCCCTGAAAGGGGCAAATACTACAGCCGAGGGCAACGCCCTCGGTAATCAAACTATGCGTAACATCAGTTCGTCATTCAGAAATTCTTGTTTGATATTCGATATTCTCAATTTGTAAAGAAGCATGGCTAAACAAAAAGATGAAAACAGAAAAAAAGGCACCTTCGGCGACGTCCGCTTGCCGGTGACGAAGAAGTATATCTTCCCACTGACGCGCAAGCAAATGATGTTGATTGGTGGCGTCGGGTGCGCGTTGATTGTCCTCTATTATATGGCTGATGCGTTTCTTCTGCACAACACATTCATCTCGAGCGGGCCGCTCTCGGCGAACCACGCGAATTTCGAGAGCGAATGCGCGAAGTGCCATCAGTCGTTCAAGGGCGTGAAGGATTCGAAATGCTCGACATGTCATGAGAAGACGAACGACAAGTTAGGCGTGTACACGTTCGCGGCCCACTATGTCTATCGCTCTGAAGATGCGAACCGAATTCAAACCGGAAAGCAGCAACACGGCGGTGATGAGCAACCATGCGCTTCATGCCATCCCGACCACTTAGGTCGTGACGCGAAGATTACCCAAGTGCTTGATGCGAAATGCTCGACATGTCATTACAAATCATTCAACAAAGACCACCCGCAGTTCGAGTTTGCCCGAACGAACGCGCCGGATGATTCAACACTGAAGATGACACATGTGAAGCACACGAAAGAAGTGCTAAAGTTGTTAAAGACGCCGAACATTGAACGAGCATGTTTGTACTGCCATAATCCGATGGCGGACGGGACAGGTTTCAAATCGCTCGACTTCGACATGCACTGCGGCGATTGTCATCTCACAATAGGTTCGGAGGTGAAAGGACTTACAATCAAAGACTCCGCTAACCCTCTGTCTCCCGGTGTTGAGACACTCGAAATGATCCAGCGACGAAGGGGACCCGGCACGTTCTGGGCGTTCTACACGAATCCGAATGAGTTCGAGTCGAACAATGGTAAAGTGAAAAAGTCACCGGTCTATCACCGCGACCCCTGGATTCTTGAAAACTTGAAGCTGATGTATCGTACGCTCTATTCTGATTCAAGCCTTGCTGATTTGCTGAACGCATCGGGACGCGGTGCGATGAGGAGCGTGTTGCAGATATATAACGAAGCAATAAGAACATTGCAGGATTATGTTGTTGGGTTGCGCTCGCGCCCTGAGCCGGAAGTTCAGATGGAGTTAATACGAATTGATTCGCTTTTGAAAGAGGCACAACAGAAAGTGAACTCCGGCGGAATGATGCTTCCTGAGGTATTCGGAATGATGAAGGCGATGGCTGAGAATCCTTCGTTGACACAATCACAGCGCAGCGACCTTGAAGATTTTGCGCTCAAGCTTACAAAGCCTTGTCAAGAATGTCATATCGTTGAGCGTGCGGCAATCCTCAGCGTGAAGGCAAGCCAGCGAACATTTATGCGCGCTGAGTTCGATCACCGCGCGCATATTACACAGCGTCGTTGCCTTGAGTGTCATGATACGATTCCGGTTGAACAAGCGCTCGCAGGTGATACGACGATGAGCTCTATTGTCGCTGTGTTTGACCGAGCTTCAACGCACAACATTCCGAAAATCGAAAACTGTTTTGAGTGTCATACAAAAGATGCTGGTTCTAACAATTGCGTAAGGTGTCATTTCATGCATCCGAACAAGGAGAACCGCGGAAGCCTGCAACTCTTCGTAGAGAAGAAGTAATATGACGGCAAAACTATTCTGCAAAACCGGTCAACTTGCCGGCGCTGCGTTCGAGATAAGAGGCGAAGCGACCATTGGCAAGAGCGCTGAGAGCACGATTCAGCTTTATCCCGGACTGATTTCGGGAAAACATGCGCGCATTTTTTATGATGCGAAGACTCAGAATTATTTTCTTGAAGACTTGAACAGCCGCAACGGAACCCGTCTCGATGGCGTCAGAGTAAGAGGCAAAGAGCGTTTAGGGAAGCTCCACATTATTACATTCGCGAACACGTTTGATTTTCTTTTTCAGATTGTAGATGCGGAACAACAAATAGTGCAGCCGAAAGTCGCACCATCGAAGCAAGTTCCCGCAGCTTCTCCGAAGCCTGTTCCCGCTCCAGTACCAGAGGTCGAAGAACCGAAAACGCAAATCAGTCAAGACTTCTCGCCGATCCCGCAGATGAAGCTGGAGGCTGACTCGAAACAGAAAACGATAATGAGTTCTGATTTTGCTCCGCTTCCTGAAATAAAACCTGAAGCCGACGCGAAACAGAAAACGGTTTACGATGATGGAGCGTTTGTTATTCCTCCAATCAAAGAAGAAAAGAAAGAGGAAGGAGCGAACGCCAAAGCCCCGAGGGGGCAAGCACAAGCTGATGATGTTCAACGAACGAAAATCGGCATTGAATTTACGCCGCTTCCATCTTTCAGTCCCGAAACCGACCCCCACGGTGCATCACCGTCTGCAAGGCCGCAAGGCACAGCAGCTCAAACGGCGCACAAGTATCTTTTAGTCTTCGAGGACATCAAAGGAAGTCCACGCACATTTGAGCTGCGTGATGGCGAGAATCTTGTCGGCAGAGATGCCTCGTGTGCGATTGCCATTGAAGACGGCTCGGTGTCTCGCAATCATGCCGTGTTGACGGTGAAAGGCGGGGAGGTGCGGCTGAAAGATTTGGGGAGCAAGAATCACACATACATTGACCAGCAAAAAATTTCTTCCGAAGTGAAGATCAAAGAGGGAACACACATCGCGTTTGGGCTGTTGAAGGGAAGACTGCTGAGGAAGCCCAGCACGTAAAGAACTTCGACGCTCAGAATTCCTTGTTCGATATTCGTGATTCGACCGGAATGTTGAACAAGGAATATAGAATGATGAATGTTGAAGGACACGACTCTTGAGAAAGCCCGGAACGTAAAGAACTTCGGCGTTCTCCAAAGGAGTCCTTCGGACAAAATTCCTTGTTCGATATTCGTGATTCGACCGGAATGTTGAACAAGGAATATTGAATGATGAATGTTGAAGAACACAACTCAGAATAACTGATGACGAATATCGAATACAAACCAGACGGCACACTCGTCCTGAGTTCGCCCATGAAGCTTCCCGAAGTCCTCGACCTGCTCGTGGTCGGCGGCGGACCGGCGGGAACTGCTGCTGCGTTTCGAGCCAAAGAACTTGGCCTCAACGCGTTGGTGATTGACTACGACGATTTGATGAAGCGCATCCGCGATTACCCGAAAGACAAACTCATTCTTCCCGACTTCGGCGGCGGCGACCAGATGCGATTTCCGAAAGGCGGCGATTTGATTCCTGCGCTTCACTTCTCTGCAATTGACAAAGATGAAATGGTGAATGAGTGGAAGCGCCTTTATGTTTCCTATAACGTCCCTGCTCAAGTCGGCATTGAGTTGTTGGGATTGCAGCGACGCGGCGACGGCGTGTGGCAAGTGAAGACGTGGAATCACAACACAAAATCTGAGCTACAAATTTTGACGAAGCATATCGCCATCGGTATTGGTCGTGGTGTGCCGCGCCGGTTTGATATTCCCGGCAACACGGACGGCATCGCGTACCGGCTGGCAGATCCTCAAGCGTATGTCGGAGGACCAGCACTTGTCATCGGCGGGGGAACATCTGCTGCTGAGGCTGTCATATCAATCTCGAACGCTAAGACAAAAGTGAATGAAGCCTCGGCCGTGTATTGGTCATATCGCGGGGATAAGCTTCCGAAAGTTTCCAAAGCCCTTGCTGATGTGTTCTTCGAAGCCTACATGGGCAATGGCAACATCCGGTACTTCCCGAACAGCGAGCCTGTGGCAGTTGTCGCTGCCGATGACAAGAAAGATTATCTCTCGCTCAGAACAGACCGAAAAGAAATTTCCGGTCGCCCGAACGAAACTTCAAATCTCGAATTCCTCAAAGAGTTTTGTATCGCGTGCATTGGAGAGGATATTCCTGAAGCGTTCTTGAATTCCCTTGGCATCAGCATGGTGACGGGTGGCGCGGCAAACAAGAAGCGCATGTGCGTAACCCCGCTGCTCGAAACGCAGCAACCGAATGTTCATCTCATTGGCGACATTCTCAGCCAAGCGTATCTCGAAACGGATGACTTCAGCGCCGACCCGGCGGCGTTCAAAGAAGTAAAGCATCGCGGTAACATCAAAGCGGGAATGATTGACGGAGTGATTGTCGCTGAAATCGCTGCGCAACGAATTGCCGGGACGAAGGAAATCGAGGTGAGCGTCGAGTTTGCTGAGCAAGCGGTTTCGGAAAAGCCGAAGCCCGCGAATCCGTTGATGACGATTCTTTCCTCGCTCACTGAACCTGCGAAGAAAGAGACGGCTCCGGCGAAGCAAGCAGAAGAGCCTCGCGCATATCTCGTGAAAGTGATTGCGGGTGGGGTAGAGGAAGATGAGTGTGCTCTCAACATCAACGGTGTGACAACTATCGGCAGAAAGTTTTGCGACATTGTGTTTCCCGATGATGCGAATCTTTCCGAGCGTCATGCGTCCGTTTCGCATGGGCCGGATGGTTACTTCTTGCGTGATGATGGAAGCCAGACTGGTGTGTTCCTCCGTGCAACGGAAGGGAAATCCACTGAAGTCACAAGCGGTGATTTGCTGCGGCTGGGACGGCAATTTCTCATGTTCCGTGGTGAGAAAGGGAATTATGCTTTCGCGCAGTATGACCAAACTGGAAAACAGGTTGGGAATTTCAAGCTCCAACCGGAAAAAACTATTGTACTTGGTCGCGAAGCTCCAGATATTACACTTGACGCACGGGACATGACACTCTCTCGTCGCCATCTTTCACTTGCAATGAAAGATGGCAAAGTGTTCATCAAAGATTTGAAGAGCGTCAACGGCACGTATCTCAAAGTCCGCAACGCGATGAAGATCGAGCCGGGCGATTTGTTCCGCGTCGGAAGTCAGGCGTTTAAGTTGAGTGTGCAGGAGGAGAAAGTTGTTGAGAGTGTTCGTGTCTCCTCAAAAATCAGATTTGCACCGGAGCCGCAACCAAAACCAATTGAGCCGCCAGTTGGGAAACCAGCGGCGCCATCGGGGATGGTGGTTGTGTTCAAGAATTTAGGCAAGACCGTTGCGTTCGAACAAGGCCAAACGATTTGCAGTATTGCAGAGAAGAATGGAATCGAAATCGTTGCTGAGTGTCATGCAGGGATTTGCGGCAGCGATCCAATCAAAATAATTTCGGGGAGAGAAAATTTGAATTCGATGGGGGACGACGAAAAAGGAACGCTTGAAGACATTTGCGGCTTACAACCCGGTGAATGCAGGCTCGCATGCATGGCGAAGCCAACAGGTGCTGTTGAAGTGGAGATCCTTGGTTCGTGAGAACGATAACGATTGGCAGCAAAACAGACATTGGCATGGTGCGCGGAGAGAATCAGGATGCTCTCGGGAAATTTCCTCCGGACAATCTTGATCTGTCGTCGCCGAAAGGACAACTCTTCGTTATCGCCGACGGCATGGGCGGACATGCAGGTGGCAGCGAAGCGAGCAAGCTTGCAGTCCAGACAATCGGACAAACCTATCTTTCCTTCAACGCACTCATTCCTGAAATTCTCCGGCAGGCGTTCAAGAACGCGAACAAAGCAATTTACAATTTTAGTATCAACAACCCTCAATTCATCGGGATGGGAACGACGTGTATCGCTCTCGTGCTTCAGGACAGTTCTGCGTCTGTTGCTCACATCGGCGACAGTAGGCTCTATCGCATTACAAAGAACAAGATTGAACAACTGACGAACGATCACTCGAAAGTAGCAGAAATGGTTCGCCGTGGCATTATTACTTCCGATGAAGCGCGCAGTCATCCCGAACGTTCGATGCTCTATCGTGCGATGGGAGTGCGAGCGGACATCGAGTATGATGTTATGAACGGCATCGAGCTGGGATCGGACGAATACTTTCTGATGTGCACCGACGGTTTGACTGGGTATGTTGAGCCGAATGAACTGCAAGAGATTGTTCTTTCGCATCCGCCACAAGGTGCGTGTGATATGCTTGTTGAATTGGCAAACCGTCGCGGCGGNCATGATAATATCACCGTTCAAATTATTCATGTGAAAAAGGAAGAGAGTTTTNTCAAGACAATGTTTNGGAAAACGTAGGCGATGCAACAATCAATCATCGGCAAAGTAGTTGACAACTACGAAATCACCGGCATCCTCGGCAAAGGCGGGATGGGTGTAGTGTACCGCGCAAAAGATATGACGTTAGACCGCGATGTTGCGCTGAAGATGATGGATGCAAACTTCGCGCGAGACGAAGATTTCTTGAAGCGCTTCAAATCCGAAGCGAAGGCGTTGGCAAAGCTGCAGAACCCAAACATCGTCAGTGTATTTGCGTTGCGCGAAACGGAGATTGGTTTTGCGCTCGTGATGGAGTTTGTCGAAGGCAATACGCTTGCCGATCGGATTCGGCAGCACGGGGCGATGCCTCTTTCGAAGACGCTGCCGATCTTCAGGCAATTGCTTGCAGCTTTGGACGACGCGCACCGGCACAATGTTATCCACCGCGACATCAAACCAAGCAACGTCATGCTTACGCCGGAAGATGTTGTCAAGGTGACGGACTTCGGTTTGGCGAAGATTCAACAAGTCTCGAGTGCAACTGTTACGATGGGAACTGGGGGCACGCTGTACTATATGTCGCCTGAACAAGTGCGCGGACTCGCGAACGTTGATGCCCGTGGCGACATCTACTCGTTAGGGATGACGTTATATGAGACGGTGACGGGGCGCGTCCCATTCGGCAACAACGCAACAGATTTCGACATGCGACAAATGATTGTTGATGGGAAGATTCCTCCGCCGGATAGATTTAACGCGACTCTTCCGAAGGATGTCGTTAAAGCGATCATGAAATCCATCGACAAAGATCCTGCAAAGAGATTTCAGTCGGCGGCTGAGATGTGGGATGTACTCTCCAAGGTGAATGTTGCGAAGTTGCCGAAGAACGGAAAGTCAACAGCGGAGATGATTGCGCCCGCACCCAATCTCAAAAAACATCCGTCACCGCGACGACCGCTCTACATAACGATCGGAATCGGCGTTGCATTGATTGCTGCTTACTTCGGTATTCGTCCGTTCGTCGTACATTCAACAGCAACACTTGCAGTATTCTCAAATCCTGTCGGTTCAAAAGTCATCGTCAATGGCAACGCGGCCGGCGCGACGCCGCTGAAGAATTTTTCAGTCGCGGCTGGCAACGTCGTAGTCCGAATCAATCGTGAAGGATACTATGCGAAAGATACAACGCTGAGATTGAATGATGGCCAATCTCTCACCCTTACGGTGGCGTTGACGAAGCTTCCTCAACAGCAAAGTATCGCGGAACAAAAAGCTGCCCCGTCCTCTGATGGTGGAACGAATCAACCGATTGATTCTCCCCAAAAAGAGGAAGCAAAATCCCCTGTTGTGGCGAAGAACGAAGAGCGTAAGACTGTTGAGCCTCCGAAGAAGGAACTTGTATCTGCAACGAAGACGAGGGAAAATAAACCTGTTGCTATGGCGACACTTGTGTTGCGGGCAGTGCCGGAAGGCGCAATCTCTGTTGATGGCGGACCAAAGTCGAGCATTGGTGATGAGACTTCAACTGTTCAAGTCGGTGCTGGTGAGCGAACCATTCTCTTTGAAAATCCAAAATATGGAAGCAAGCGATTGCCAGTGAACGTAAAGCCGGGCGAAACGAGACAGCTTACTTGCTATTTTGAATCGTATGTAAGTATTGGAGTATCTGGTGATGCATCTGGGGGGACTGTTGTGGTTGATGGGAAGACGACGGAGGAGTTTGCGCCGGTTGCGCGATTGCCGCTTGGCGTCGGCAAGCATCGAATTGCGGTTACGAGATTTGGGTTTACGACAGAGGAGGGTGAAAAAGAAGTTATCGTCGTGCCTTCATTCGAAGAGAAAATAGTTCGGCTGGCGTTTACGCTGAAGAAAAAATAGGGGATGATCAATCAGTAAGAACGAAAACTGTTTCACTTTGATGTGAGAAAGCCTATATTCACTGAACAAAGGAGGGGTACATCATGATGAAAAAAGAAAGGCGATGTGTTCTGACGCTCTGCGTCATCATTGCGGCGGTCGCGCTGCGGAGCGTTGCAAGTGCGCAAACGGATAGCAAGAAGAAAATGGATGAGGCGATGAAACTTTGCAACTCCGCCAATTTTGATAAAGCTATTGAGCTGTTGTCGCAGCTTGCCGACGACAAAACGCTCGATAACAAAGACAAAAAAAATGTTCTTCTGGCGCTTGGTCGATCGTACGTTGCCAAGAAAAATCAGAAGAGCGCAACCACTGCGATGACGAAACTGTTGGACCTTGAACCTCCGCTTATCGTACCCGATCCTGACGCTGAATGTCCGCCGTTGATGAACGCGTACTATGAGGCGAGAAAATCAAAGTCCGGCACGACTCAGGTAGAGCAGCGCGCCGATCCGGGCATCAAGACAATTGCAATTCTTGATTTTAAGAATAGGTCTGTCGATGATAAGGATAAGTATGATCCGTTGGAGAAAGGTTTTGCCGAGCTGATGATTGATCAGCTCAACGGCTCGGTGAATCTCAAAGTCATCGAGCGTGAGCGCATCCAATGGATTCTCGATGAAATCGGATTGGAGAATGACCCGAATAAGTTCGATCAGTCGTCGGCGGTGAGAGTTGGGAAGCAGCTTGGCGTTCATTCCATTCTGCTTGGGAGTTTTTTCAAAGTAAAAGGAACGATGAAGCTTACTGCCCGGTTGGTGAAAGTGGAGACGAGTGAGATACTTGCAACGGAGCAAGCGAACGGCGATGCCGATGAGTTCTTCGAGATTGCTGAAACCTTGAGCCTGAAAGTTGCGAAGAAGATCAACGCCTCACTCACAAAAGCCGATATCGAGAAAGGATCCGAAACCAAGTCGCTCGATGCAATGATGTCATACTCTGAAGGACTTGTGTTGTTGGAGAAGGGGAATTACAAAGGTGCATACGATAAGTTCATGCAAGCGCTTCAGATCGATCCGAAATATGACAAAGCAAAGATGAAGGCGGATAGTCTGAAGCCGTTGCTCGGCTAAAGCTTCCACGAGTTACACGAATTATCACGAACAGAATTTGTAGGGACACGGCTCTGCGCATAATCACCGTAACTGTTTCCAACGATCTGTCGCGAGAGAACCGTTCTTTATTGATTCAATCAGCCCTTTTCCAAAAACAAGCGCATTGTGAATTCAATGCAGAAACTCTACTCGTTCGTTCTTTCAATTTGTCTTCTCATGCTTTTCTCTTCCTGTGCCAGTGTCCAGTACGGCGAAGAGGGTGGCGACTATTCGGAAGAAATCCCGAAGCTCCAGCGCCAGCTACTTCTTAAGCCGAACGATCCTGCCGCGCTCCGCGACCTTGGCATCATCTACTTCCAAACGAAACGGTACGACCTTGCAAAGCTGAATCTGTATCGCTCCTACGTACAGATTGCGGATGACCCGCGCACGATCTTCTATTACGGAATGACGCTTGAATATTTAGGTGATGTTGAAGGGGCTTTGCGTGTCTATATCAACTATACCGACGTGTCGTTGCTCTCGCAGTATCGTAAGTTGATCGAAGGACGTTATCGAACGTTGACGCGGGAAGTTGTGCAGCGACAGTTTCAAACGATTTTGGCAAATGAACAGAAGTTGGGGACTGAGAAGATCGCTCCGAAGGCGGTTGCAGTCTTTCCGCTTGCATATCAGGGCACAGACCCAAAGTATGAAGCTCTCGGCAAAGGGCTTAGCGAGATGATGCTGATTGACCTCGGACAGGTGAAGAACCTGCAAGTCATTGAGCGCATCCGCATCGAAGCGCTGCTCGATGAATTGAAGTTCGGGCAATCGAATAAGGTTGATCAGTCAACCGCTCCTCGTCTTGGAAAATTATTGAGTGCAGGCAGAGTCGTGTCGGGATCGTTCAACGTGTACAATTACAACTTGCGCATGGATGTTGCAGCGTGGGACATCATCAACAAAAAATTCCCTGATCTCAAAACCGGATCGGATGACTTAGACAATCTCTTCAAGGTGGAGAAGGAGCTGGTGTTTACTGTCATCAAAGAGCTTGGCATTACACTGACGCCGGAGGAACGCGAGAAGATCCAATTCATTCCTACAAAAAATACGTTCGCATTCTTGAATTATTGTCTCGGCTTGAAGAGTGAAGACGCCCTTGATTTTCGCGGGGCGAGAGTGTATTACAATCAAGCTGCGACGTTCGATCCCAATTTCGGATTGGCAAAAACGAAAGTGGCGACGATGGATGCGTTAAGCGTTGCCGGCGGACCGAAGGAGAATGCGATTGCAGCAGCGGATCAAGTTGAGCCAGGGTCGAAGAAAGAGAAGAGGAAAAAAGGAACAAATCTTGTTATCAATCGCCTCCAGCACTCAGGGTATGGCATCGGCAGCTCGTTTACGCCTGGCCAAGATGATCGCAAGCCAGGGGAAGAAGTCGTTGAAGCGGGCTTGCTGCCGGAACCGCCACGACCGCCGGGGAAATAAGCTATGCGAATCTACGATCGACTGTGGAATAATGGCAGGAATCTTTTGTGGGGTCCATGATGGTGAGGGGAAACAATTCTTACAGACGAAAAACGGTTGTGGTATTGCTTCTTGCTCTCATCGGACACGCTCAACAGAGCAACGCCCAAAGTGCCGGCGTTCTCACCGGCACGGTGACCGATGCAGTATTTGGCGGGCTTTTGCAAAATGTTACGGTGACCGTAGCAGGATTGTCAACGCTTACCAATAATGAGGGAAAGTATACCATTGCCGGAATCCCGCTGGGCACCTTGAAGTCCGAGTTTTCCGCGTCTCCTCTTTCAGGGAATCCGCCGCTACTCGTACAATTCCATGACGAATCGACTGAAGGTACCCAGCGCGTAGTTGCAAGCGCGAACGGATTCATTTCTTACAGTAATAACCAAGTGGTGATCATCCCCAATGATACGGTGACTTTGAGTTTTTCGATGAGCCGAGTTCTCGTTCCCGGCAGTATGCGTTTTGTTCTGAATTGGGGGGCGAGGCCGCGCGATCTAGATTCTCATCTGCGAACACCTGTGATTGGAGCACAACCGTACCACATATATTATCCCGCTGGAAGCCGTGGGAGTGCTGTAGATACTCCGTTCGTGACACTCGACCGCGATGTCGTGAACGGGTTTGGTCCTGAGACAATCACAATGTATCGGTTCTTCGCCGGAACTTACCATTACTATGTCCACAGGTTTCCCTCAGACACCCTTGCAGCTTTGACGCAATCCAATGCGGTAGTTCAGGTGTATTCCAACGCCGGGTTATTCCGGACAATCCGCACCCCTTCCGTTGGAACAGGTATATATTGGCACGTGTGCGACATCGATGGCATAACGAAAACTATTACCGTCATAAACCAAATTGTGGCGAGCGAACCGGGCGGGCAAATGATAACGGAGCCTTTCCCATCCGCAAAGAACATCTCCTACTCTACGACCACGCGAAGCGATACAATTTTAAGTTGGCTCTGGAATTTTGGCGACGGCTCAACAAGCACGCTTCAGAATCCCAGACATATCTACCAGCAGGATGGGTCATACACTGTTTCCCTTCGCGTCACGAGTAATGCTTCGCAGAATACTGAAACGAAGATCGGCTTTATTGCTGTAGGACCGGTCTTTGCCGTAACTCTTACTGGCGACACAACAGCAGGTTCGCCGATAAATGTGAGTGCCTTAGCTGCACAAGGGTTTCCCGTTTCGAGAGCGATGTTGTTCTATCGCTTGGCCGGCAAAACATTATTTGATTCTCTGGTGCTTGCTGTGAACGGACAATCGGTTATAGGTACACTGCCCGGAACTGTAGTAACTGCTCGAGGGCTTGAATACTTCGTCAGGCTGACTGGCAGTCAACGAGTGGTGACGAATCCTTTCACCAATCCACTCAACAATCCTCTGGTACTACGCGTGAAGGTGGGCAGCCTCGCGTCGCCGCAGCAGTTTCAGCCAATAGTGTACAGGATGATTTCCATTCCGTTGGAGTTGGCAGACGGAAGAGTTGCCGCGCAGCTCTTCGATGATTTCGGTCCATACAATCCTGCACGTTACCGGCTGTTCCAATGGAATGAGCGCAATGGAAATGAAGAGTACTCTCCGCCCGATCGTGATACGCTGGAAACCGGACATGCGTATTGGCTCATTATCCGCGACGGACAGGGGTTTGATGCAAACGACGGGCGGTCAGTCCTTTCGGATCGTCCGTTCGATATTGTGCTCGAGCCGGGATGGAATCAAATAGCGTCGCCATTCGCGTTTCCGGTTTCGTGGACGAGTATCATTAACAGCGACAATAATAAGGTGAGTCGCCCATTTTTCTATAACGGCGTTGAATACGACTCGACCGTGCAAATCCTCGAGCCGTGGGAAGGATATTTTGTTTTGAATGATTCATCGCAAGCCATAACCCTCTCAGTACGGCCTATCGAAGCACAGTCCAGGTTGCAGAAAAAATCGCCGTTTGTCGCTCTGAACGGTGAGCACGATTATGCGCTTAGGCTTTCTGCAAGCGACGGCGCGTTCAAAGACACATACAACTACGTCGGCTTGATGGAACATGCCTTGCAAGGTTATGATAAATTAGATTTACCTGAGCCGCCAATGATCGGTGATTACGTTTCGCTTTCGATTGTGGAGAGCGGGAGAAACTTTATCGCCAACTTCAAGCCCATCAACAACGAGGGACAGCAATGGGAAATGCGAATCACCTCTACAGTTCCAAATCAGACTGTTTGCGTTTCGTTGAATGAGAGCGGCGTGCTGCCGTCTGGCTTTGGTGTGCACGTGCTTGATGAAGATGAATTCGCCGCGATACCATTGGAGGGGCGATCGTTTACCGTTCAACTTGGCGACAGGAACACGGTTCGCTCGTTCAAAGTGATTGTTGGAACAAAAGCCTATGCAGAGCATTCAAGTGCAGGCATCCCGTTGACCCCGGTTGAATATTCGCTTGAGCAAAACTACCCGAATCCTTTCAATCCCTCAACGACAATTCGTTATTCGCTCAACAAACGGAGTGCTGTTGCGCTGGAGATTTACAACACCCTCGGTCAACGAGTGAAAACGTTGGTGCATGGCGAACAAACAACCGGAACGTATTCTATTGTGTGGAATGGTTCGAATGATGCCGGCAGTTTCGTTTCAAGCGGCATGTATTTTTACCACTTGCATGCCGGAGAGTTTCGTGCGAGTAAGAAGTTACTGCTGTTACGATGACACATGAAAAAGCCGGGATGTCAATGAAATTAACCGCAATTCTCTTCATCCTTCTCGCCTTCGTGATTGAAACACTTGCCCAACCTCAAACACAGCCGGAGGGGAACGTCATTAGCCGGCGAAGCTCGCTTCGAGTGATGCCACTGTATCAACGTTGGTCATCCGATAGCTCCGCCTTTTCAGAATTCAGCTCCGTCGTATCCGTGTATCAGCCTGTAAGCCGGAACGCGAGTGTTTCACTCTATGGCTCGTTTGGCTCGGCAAGCGGCGATCTTACATCGTTGAGCGGCGCGGCGGAGGTTCAACTTTCAGGTAATTATTTTCTGGAATCGGCGAACCTGATTTTCAGTCTCGGATTGGGAATTCCAAGCGGCAAGAAGAAACTTACTGGGGATGAATTCCTTACCTCTGTTTTCATCACGAACAATGTCTTTCGTTTTCAAGTGCCGCATTTTGGAACCGGATTCAACCTTGCACCGGGTATCATCTGGGCGTTGCCTGTGAACGACGATTTCGTGCTTGGACTCGGTGCATCATTTCAGTATCGCGGCTCCTACAACCCGCTGGAAAATTTAGGGTCATACGACCCCGGCGATGAAGTGTCGGAAACCGTCGGTCTCGACGTGCGTATTGATGAAACTTCGTCCCTCTCCGGCGACGTCGTCTTCACCCACTATGGCAAAGATAAATTAGATGGCTCAGATGTATTCTCTCCCGGCAACAAAGTGCTTGGTGTTCTCCAGTTCAAAAAATATTTCAGCCTTGATGAGTTATTGCTGCTTGCAACATTCCGCACGAAAGCTAAGCCCGATATCGGGATAGGCAATAATCAGCCGAACCAGGCTGAGGTTCTGGGCGCATACACTGCACACTTCACAGACAAAGTCGTCGTGCAATTCTCTCTTGAGGGACGATTCTTTCAAGAAACGACCGCTCCTTTTTCCGGCTACAACCTGGTAGGAGTCGGGGTGATGCCTGAGTTTACTCTTTCCGAAAGTGTTAGAGTTCCTTTACGGATTAAGTATATGAATGGAAAAGCGACGAACAGCGGCGCTCTCTCAGGAATAGAGGCTGGTTTGGGGCTTGTCGTGAGTTACTGATCCGTTGCGGGGAAAATCCTTTTTTGTGTGTTGAAGAATACGAGCAACAACGAACGAGGTTGTTCAGTCTCTCTCGTGGGAAGAGATCAGTTCCTTTCCCACAAACTTTTTCCGGTCATTCGTTCTTCATCCGGCTGCAACAACAACCATCACCACTGCGTGAGGGTGTATGCATCGAAATACCGCACATCTTTTCATCGGTAGTTTTTCGTGCGCAAGCGCGAAGACATCCGACATCTACATTATTATTGCTCAATACCTCNCATTAGACGCTCCCAACAGAAGAACCTACGGTATCCCAATCGATTCCTTCTCTAACCTGCGGCGTCTCTTTAACGCAACTATCATGTCTGCAGAGGAGAATTGCAAGGATAGTAGAGAGCTTATGTGCGTGGGGGAAAGTTGGCGATTGAGAACCGCAGCACCTGTGAAGAGTTAAGGCACTTACATGTTAGTGAGAAATTATGATGAAAGGATCGTACCATGAAACCATTTGCCTTATTTCTGATCCTGCTTGTTGGCGGATCGTTCATCGCGGAGGCGCAAATTCCGCGCGTTATCTCGTATCAGGGTTCGCTCACTGATAGTACCGGAATTCCTAAACCCGACGGAGACTACGTTTTCACGTTTCGGCTGTACGCCGATAGCTCGGGTGGAACTTCTCCGATCTGGGCTGACCAACGAACGGTGCGGGTGAAGCGTGGGTTATTTTCAGTCCAGCTTGGNGGTCAACCGGGATTTGAATCTTTGTTTTCCGCACAACGCTGGTTAAGTCTGCAGATCGCGCCCGATCCTGAGATTGNTCGTCGCATTCCTCTCGCGGCGACGGCGTATACGTTTCGCGCAATCAAAGCGGATACGGCGCAAGTTGCGCTCAGCGCGCCGCTGCAGCAAGTTGTCGATAGCGCTCGTATCGCTGGGACCGTCTCGAACAATTCAATCACCACTGCAAAGATTCTGGATGGCACAATTCAACGTGCTGACGTTGCAGCAAACTTCAAAGCTCCGTTTGCCGACACTGCTGACTATGTGAAGAATGTTCCGCCTGCTGACAGCGCACGTATTGCTGGGACAGTACCTAATGCGGCAATCACGAACGCGAAGCTTGCACCCAATGCCGTTACGACGGATAAGATTCTCAACAATACCATTCTACGGGCTGATGTTGCACTGAACTTCAAAGCTCCGTACGCAGATAGTTCTGATTATGTCAAAAACCTGCCGCCGGTAGATAGCGCACGAATTGCAGGAACAGTACCGAATGGCGCAATCACCAATGCCAAGCTTGCCCCCGATGCTGTCACGACGGATAAGATTCTCAACAATACCATTCTGCGAGCTGATGTCGCGGCAACGTTCAAAGCACCCGATGCCGACATTGCGGATTCGGTCCGGCGCGCGCCACCGCCAACCGGTGCTGCCGGCGGTGACTTGACGGGGAACTATCCGAACCCAACAATAAACGCCAACGCAGTTACGACAGGAAAGATCGCCGACGGCACGATTCTCTTTCAGGACATCGGACAGAATGGAGCAACGACTGGTCAGGTAATGAAGTGGACTGGCACAGCATGGGCACCTCGGTCAGACTCGATCGGGACAGGCGGCGGGGTGACAAGCATAAGCGCTGGCACACCAGGTGCAATCACTGGCACAAGCGGCCTAACATTCAGCGCAAACCCAATCACTACTACCGGATCTATTTCGATTGCAAACGGAGGCGTGACGAATGCGATGCTGGTGAATTCATCCCTTACGGTTAATCCGGGAACAGGCCTTACGGGAGGAGGGAGTGTTGCGCTTGGTGGAACCACTACGCTCAATCTGGCAAATACAGCCGTTACTTCTGGAAATTATGCCCGGGCTAACATCACTGTCGATGCTCAAGGCAGGCTTACAGCGGCAAGCAACGGTGGCGCTATCGATCTTGTAAATGAAGTAACCGGGATCCTCGGCGGCGCAAATGGTGGAACTGGAACGTCCGCTACATTTACCCAGGGCTCCGTGTTATTCTCTGGTTTTGGAGGCATCTTTTCTCAAGACAATGTAAATTTTTTCTGGAACAACGGGACCAAGCGATTGGGTATCGGCACAACAACTCCCAACCAGCAGCTTGAGATTACACAAAACTTTCGATTGCCACCTTCCACCGCTACAACGGGAATAATTTTCTCTGGCGCAAATACGTTCATTCATAACTTTGGAACGGCGAATACATTTTTGGGGGTGGGGGCTGGCAACGTATCGATGACAGGAATAAACAACACCGGCATCGGACCGTCTGCGCTAACACTTACCTCAAGCGGATTCCAAAATACTGCGGTCGGAACGTCTGCTCTTAACTCGAACACGACTGGCGCCAACAACGTTGTTATAGGGTCAGGCAGCATGGTTGGCGGAGCGGGGAGTTCTAACACGGCAGTTGGTTACAGCGCGCTCAATGGCAATCATGATGGAGGAGATAACACAGCTATCGGTGAACAAGCACTAATAGCAACCAATGGCGGCAGGGGAAATGTTGCTGTGGGAAAGTTAGCCGGAGTTACTAGTGTTATTGGAAACGCAAATGTTACGGGAAGCAACAATGTTTTTATCGGATTTGGTTCGGGGCCTGGAACACCAACGCAACTCACCAACGCGATAGCTATCGGAGCTAATGCAATCGTATCTCAAAGTAATAGCATGGTGCTGGGAACACCGGCTACAAAAGTTGGTATTGGGACATCAACTCCGACAGCAGCCTTAGATGTCACTGGCGGTCTGAGGCTGAGGTCTATAAATGCAGGCACAGGAGCGCCGGTGGTAATTGATTCCGCTGGTAATATACTGCAATCAGCGTCGAGCATCCGCTACAAAACTAACATCCGAAAGCTCGAACCATCTAATGTCCTCGATTTGAATCCAGTGCGCTTTCAATGGAAGTCAACCGGACAGGAGGACATTGGACTGATAGCGGAGGAAGTCAATAAAGTGACAAAGGATTTGGTTTTCTTTGACAATGAAGGAAAACCGGATGGCGTGAAGTATGATAAGGTCACTCTCTATTTGTTGGATGTAGTGAAGGAGCAACAGAAACAAATTACGGAACTGCAAGCAGCAGTGAAGTCGCTTCAAACAAAAACACAAATACGATCCTCTCTCGGCGAACTGAAGTGAGGAGGATAACGACATGAAAAAGATTCTGCGCATTTCACTGTTGTTGCTCGTTGGTTTTTGTGCAAGCGAAACATTCGCGCAAAACAGCATAGTGGATTTTTCCGTGTTCGACATGGGATTTGATGTTTCTCCTTCTCAGAATTTTACTGTAACATCTGCGGTAGGACAAACATTAGTCGATGTACTACAAGAACAGAACACGCGCATTGAGGGTGGCTTCATCCACAACACGCTGTTTAGCAGTGTTACGGTGACAGTACAATCGGATGTTGCAACGGTGGGGCGTTCGGTGGGTGTCAAGGTAGTACTGCCACCGAATGTTCAGACGTTTGCAGAGAGTCTTTTCTTTCGGAAGGGAGGTGAGCGGAGCTTCACGCCAGTTGCATTGCAGCGGACCGGAGACAGCCTACGCGCCACTATCCCCGCTACTGCGGTCACTATGAGGGGAGTTGAGTATTTCATCAGGACTCTCTCCACACAGGGAGTGGTTCGATTCCCGCTTTCCAATGCTGACATCATTCGTGTCAGCGTAGAAAACCAGACTTCCCCATTGGCATTTCAAAGACGAATGTACAAAATGGTTTCCGTTCCGGTGGAGTTAAGTGATCCAACGATACTCGGCGTTCTCTCTGATGATTATGGTCAGTACAACCCCCTTCTCTGGAGAGTGTTTCGGTGGGAGAACGAACGGAATGTTGAACATCCCCAAATCTCCGCACGCGTTACTCCGGGCAAGGCCTTCTGGCTTATCACTCAATCGGGCAACGGATTTGATATGGACAACGGAAAGTCCGTACCAACGTTATCTCCAGTCACTCTTGTTCTTGACACCGGGTGGAATCAAATAGCATCTCCATTTGCATTTCCGGTGAGCTGGTCATCACTTCCAACGAGCGGAGAGTTGAGCACGCCGTATTATTACGATGGAATAAGTCCGTATATAATGAATATTTCTGTGTTGCAGCCGTGGGAAGGTTACTTTGTCGAAAATAGATCGCATCAAGTTGTGACGCTCTCCGTTCCGGCAGTGGAAGCATCATCAAGTGTTCTCAAGGAAGCACATCCCATTACCGCAACGGGAGAACGCGATTGTGTTGTGCAGCTATCCGCATCGACCGAAGACAATCGCCTCAAAGACGTTCATAACTATTTTGGCTTTAAGGAACACGCGACAGCGGGTGATGATAGCCTTGACCTGCATGAGCCACCTCCCATCGGCGATTACATACAACTGTCGATCGTCGAGGGGAGATCGTATCTCAGCAACTTCAAACCCCTTCAAGGCGAAGGGGAGCAGTGGGAACTGCGCCTTACCTCCACGCTTTCCGACCAGAATGTTATTATCCACATAAACAAGTTTGGCTCTTTGCCGCAGGGGTTTGATGTGTATGTTCTCGATGAGGATGAATTCAATCGGATTCCATTCCAGGATGGGACATTTACAGTGCATGTGAAGGAGAAACAGTCTGTTCGCTCGCTGAGAGCTATTTTGGGAACGAAGAAATATGCAGAAGAACATAGCGGTGGCATCCCGCTTGTCCCGATTGCGTATGCGCTTGAGCAAAACTATCCTAATCCGTTTAACCCATCTACCACAATCCGCTATCAGCTCAGTCATCGGAGTGCTGTTGCGCTGGAGGTATTCAATATTCTTGGTCAGCGGGTACGAACGCTGGTGAATGCGGAACAAGTAACGGGTTTTTATTCTGTTTTATGGAAAGGAGATAATGATTATGGAATTCCTGTCGCGAGCGGCATGTATGTGTACCGACTGCACGCTGGCGAGTTTGTTGCAAGCCGCAAACTGATGTTGTTGCGTTGAGGTGCATTACCAATCACAGGTGAATCTCGGTTCGATCATCGGCTGTAAAAAATATTTTTGTGAATACCTTCCTCGCGGTATTGACAATCGAAAATGTGCGCGTATATTGTGAGAAGTCTCACTGCTTAGACAGAAATTTGTCGTATTGTTTGAGTAGAAGACGCGAAGATGTTCGACTCCATTCGTTCATCGAAAAGTAGAAGGGGGACAATGGAAATCCGGAAAGTAGTTGCGAAGAGGCTGGTGCAAATTTTCTTTACTCAGTGCATAACAGACCGCTTCATTTCACAAGCCCCCGAGTGGAGCGACGCGCACGCAATTACGTTCCGTTCACGCGATGGGTTGCGGTTGCACGGTTGGGCAAACGTTCCTCCGGAAAATCCCTGCGGCACAGTGTTCTTTTGTCATGGCTACACGCTGCACTCACACCATACAGTCTATCTTCACTACGCAAAGTATCTCACGAAGAATTTCAACGTCGCAACGCTCGGATTTGATTTTCGCCATCACGGTTTGTCGGATGATGCGCCTGTAACATTCGGCAGCGCAGAGTCGCTTGATGTCCGCGCAGCGATGGATTTTGCAGATGAGCGGGGATTTCCAAAGCCGTATATTTTGTTTGGAGATTCACTCGGCGGTCTCGCTGCGCAACGAACGGTCGTGGACGATGAGCGAGTCTCAGCAGCCATTATCAAATCGTGTCCCTCATCTCCGTGGGAAGCAATTCAAACGTTTTTTTCCAATGTTGATGTTTCTCCGCTGATNCGTATCGTCGCAGAGCGATTNCATTTCCCGGTATTCANCGTTCGCAAATTCGATTTGCCGTGGCTTGTCCCNTTCGGCTCACTNATCAATGATTTNTANGAGANAGACGTGCTGAACGACGGCGACATCAAACGGCACAACGCAAGTCCTTTACACAAGCCTCGTCTTCTTTTTGTCATGGGCGATCAAGATCATTATGGATGGGAGCGCTCAAAGGTTCGCTACGACCATTGGTATGAAGGGGAGCCATCGACGTTCAATCTCTGGCCCGCCGATGCTCCGAATGAAAAGAAATGGTTTGTTCTGGCAAAAGGCAGGGCACATACGTTCGGCAGTTGGGATTGGGATGGATTCTATCCATTAATCGATCAGTTCTTCAGTATAGTTCTTCCTCATCAAAATTGACAATTGAACGTTGTCCGTTGACAATTGACAATTTGCCGGCGTCGGCATCTTGCAATTCTTCCCACCGATTTCGATATTGAATTGTGCTTNCTCTCCCACAACCTATTCACAATAACTCATGCATAGAGTTGTTTCCATCATTCTTATTTCTGCTTCTCTTGCTCTTTCCGGTTGTATGATGACTGCAAAAGAAAATCCAATGGTCACTTCGTTGTTAAGTGAAGCGAAGAAAAAATTTGCTCCTGACAAGCGAACGGTCGTCTTCAACGTTCATGGCACGTTGAAAGGGAAACAACTGATGTTGAAGGGAGAGCTCCAAAACGCAAACCTCAAGCAGCAACTCTTTGAGTTCATCAAAGGAAAAGAGGAGTACACAATCGTTGATAGCATTGTAGTGTTGCCGCAGGCGACACTCGGAGAGAAAACGTTTGGCGTCGTCAGCGTAAGCGTCGCAAACATCCGCACGAAACCGGGACACGCGGAAGAGATGGCAACACAAGCGCTTCTCGGCACGCCGTTGAAACTTCTCAAAAAGCAGGACGATTGGTATTATGTTCAAACTCCGGATGAATATCTCGGTTGGACGGATGATGTGATTGCTGTTTTCAACAAAAATGAATATGAGAATTGGTCGCGCCAGCCGAAAGTACTCGTCACATCAACGTATGCACATTCGTATGTCTCAATGGAGAAAGGAAGTGAAGTTGTAAGCGACATTGTTGCTGGAAATATTTTGCAGTTGCTGAAAGACAACGGAAAGTTTTTTGAGGTAGAATATCCAAGGGGCAAGCGGGCATTTATCCTGAAAGAAGATGCCGACCGGTTGAACGTATGGCTCGCGAATACAAAGGACACTCCGAACAGAATCATAGCAACAGCCAAACGGTTCATGGGCGTACCGTATTTGTGGGGAGGAACGTCAGCGAAAGCGATGGATTGCTCGGGCTTCACGAAGACCGTGTATTTTCTCAATGGAGTTCTTCTGCCACGAGATGCAAGCCAACAAGCGCTGGTTGGTGAGCCGGTGAGCGTCGCAGACAACTACCAGCATTTGAAAACAGGCGACTTGGTATTCTTTGGCAGGAAGGCAACCGACGAGCGCAGCGAACGAGTGACCCACGTTGGAATTTATCTGGACAACTTCAAGTTCATCCACGAAGGTGGCGACGTCCGCATCAATAGTTTCAATCCGAAAGACCTTGACTACAGTGAGTATCGCACGAACATGCTCTTGCGAGCGGCACGTGTGATTGGTGTCGGTGAAGAGCGCGGCGTGCGAAGGCTGGCTTCCATTCCTCACTACAAGGGTGCTGAGCAAGCCCCATGAATCTTCGTGAGGATTGAGTAGGGACGGGGCATGCCCCGTCCCCACAGAGGAAATACGAGAACTTGGTTCTAACTCACATGAACTCCAACCGCAGAGACTTCTTGAAAACCTCACTACTCGCTGGCGCTGCTCTGGCGTTTCAGCCGCGTGACCTTTTTGCTAAAGCAAGGACAACGACTATGAGCGACATGAAACTTCGATTCTATCCATACACGCTGGAGCTTAAACATGCTTTCACGGTTGCAGTCAATACTCGAACGACGACAGCCGTGATGATGGTTGAAGTCGAGAAAGACGGCATTGTTGGTTACGGTGAAGCTTCGATGCCGCCGTATCTCGGAGAGAGTCACGAAACGGCGAAAACATTTCTCTCCAAAGTTGATTTGAAGAAGTACGATAACCCGGCAACGTTTGAAGAAGTGTTGAACGATATTGATGCGATTGCGACCGGCAACCATGCTGCCAAAGCTGCGATTGATATTGCGCTGCATGATTGGTTGGGAAAGAAACTTGGCTTTGCTTGGCACCAGGTGTGGGGATTGAACCCTGCCAAAACTCCGGTCACGACATTCACGATTGGCATTGATAAAGACAAAGAAGTGATTCGCCAGAAGGTAAGAGAAGCAGACATTTACAAAGTGTTGAAGGTGAAGTTAGGAAGAGACAACGACAAAGAGATGATTGAAACAATTCGTGAAGTGACTGACAAGCCGCTGCGTGCCGATGTGAATCAAGGCTGGAAAGACAAAGAGTATGCACTGAAGATGATTGAGTGGCTCGCAACGAAGGGGGTAGAGTTCATCGAGCAGCCGATGCCGAAGGAAATGCGAGATGAGCACGCATGGCTGAAGGAGAGAAGCCCAATGCCAATCATCGGCGATGAAAGCGTTGTACGTTTGGCTGATGTGAAGAAAGCGTGGGGTGCGTATCATGGTATCAATATCAAACTCATGAAATGCACAGGTATGCACGAGGCATACAAAATGATGCAACTCGCTCGTGCGCTTGATATGAAAGTGATGCTTGGCTGCATGACAGAAACTTCGTGCGCGATTTCTGCGGCGACGCAGCTCTCGCCGCTGGTGGATTATGCCGACCTTGACGGCGCGGTTCTCATAAAGAATGATATCTTTGACGGAGCGAAGATCGTTGATGGCAAGATGGTCATGCCCAGAGGAAACGGCATTGGAGTACGTAAGTCCTAGTCAGTTCAGGTAGGTTGCGCTTGATTGGAGATTCCAGAAATCTAAGAAGGGGATGACATTATGAAGGGTTTCTCTTCGTTGAGGTTCTTGGTTTTGCTTGCGGTGCACATCGCCACTTGCGGGCAGAGTTTTTCACAACCCCGATCCATTACTCCGACATCAGGCACTCCACAATCAACGCAAGTTGGCACTGTATTTCCGATTCCGTTTGGAGCGATTGTTCGCGATTCCAGCGGGAACGGAGTTCCGGGAGTCGTCGTTACGTTTACAGCGCCTGCACACGGTGGGACCGGGAGGTTTCCCGGGGATTCTGTTTCTGTAACAAGAACTACAGACAGTTCCGGGAGCGTGACAGCACCGATATTTACTGCTTCCACAGTTGCCGGTAGTTACACCGTTCAAGCGACAGCTTCCGGCGTTGCGACACCAGCACTATATTTCCTAACAAACCTCACAGGCCCACCGGCGTTCGTGATAGCCGTGGCAGGCTCTCCTCAGGCGACTGTTGTCAATGGTTTTTTTTCCGTCAATCTTAGAGCGAGGGTTACTGATGAGGTTGGTAATCCGATACCCAATATGTTTGTTTTGTTTAGAGCACCGCTGGTGGGACCGAGTTGCATACCTCCCGGTTTCTCAGCCGTGACCGATTCAACAGGGACTGCGACCGCGCCACTTTTGGGGGCAAATTTGATTGCCGGTTCTTACACTGTTGTAGCGACAGTTATGGGTAGTGCGCGACAGGCAAATTTCTTTTTGACAAATCTTCCAGGGGAAGCTGCTTCGATCGTTGTGATTCAAGGTAGTGGACAAGGCACACCCGTGCACACGACATTTCCAATTCGTTTTCGAGCCGCGGTGAGAGACTCGTTTGGCAATCGGGTTCCCTATGTCATCGTTACGTTTACTGCGCCATCATTCGGCGGAACATTCGAAGGAGGAGACACCGTTGCCGTTGTCATGACCGATTCACTTGGCGTTGCCGAAGCTCCTCCGTTTACAGCCGGCGGCACGGTAGGTTCCTATGTTGTGAAAGTAAGCGTCCGTGGCCTTTTGACACCGGCATTGATCAGTTTGACTAACCTCCCTGGGCCGCTGGCGGTCCTCACCTCTCAGCTTCCGACAGAATTCGCGATGGGGGTGAATTTTCCGAATCCATTTAACCCTATCACAATGATCCCTATCGTGATACCTCATAGGGCGGAGGTGGCGGTGAAGGTGTACGACATGGTTGGTCACGAGGTAAGAACCGTTTTCGCTGGAACTCTCGAAGCTGGTCATCATTTCATTACTTGGGATGGCAAAAACAACAGCGGCAATATCGTTGCATCGGGAATCTACACCGCTCGCCTCACGACGAATGGCGGAAAAGCGTTTGTTGGCAAGATGACTTTGATGAAGTGACCAAATAGTCATTCATGGGTGGGAATGGCATACGTATGGAAGCGCATTGAGCCGCCGCGAATCCGAAACCACGCCTCAAAAAAAGTGCTTGACAGTTGCGGCAACATTTCTTAACATAGGTCAGTTAGGCTGGTTAACGATCTAACGTCTCTCGTTCTTTCAATTCTTTCCATCGTCTTACCCGATCTTATGGCTATGATAGCCAACTCTAACATAGGA
>JGI1356J14229_10000904_pt1 | contig 26084 bp, 24 predicted proteins | sample Subgrocontami58m_FD_14229 | JGI IMG/M metagenome (IMG submission 14229) | reverse complement strand
CCCATCTCACCGGCCGGCCTCGGCGAGGCTTCGACGAGCGTGCTCACCGGCTCGTCGCTGATGGCGATGATCTTGATTTCAACTTCCGCCACGGGCCGGCCAACGCAGGCGCCGCGCATTGAGGCGGGTTCGATCTCGTCGCTGGAAATCGTGGCGACGGGCAGCGCCTCGGTCGCGCCGTACGGGCTGTGCAGCCGGCCGCGCACGAGGAACGAATGCGAGTTGCGCCAGAGTTCGGCGGGCACGGGTGCCCCGGCACACAGCACGCGGCGCAGCGACGGCAGCGTGATGTTCTGCGCGCGGCAATGGTCGCCGATTTTCCGCCACAGCGTCGGCGAGCCGAAGGAATTCGTGACGTTCTCCTGCCGGATGGCCTGCACGATCTTGGCGGGATCGACCGCCGCCGGGCGGCGCGGATCGATCTCCGGCACAATCGTCGTCATGCCCAGCGCGGGATTGAAAAGCGCAAATACCGGCAACAGCGGCAGGTCGATTTCTCCCGGCGCAATCCCGTAGGTCTCACGGACGACGCGAACCTGCGCTTCCAGCATGCCGTGCTCATAGCACACGCCTTTCGGCGCACCGGTCGAACCGGAGGTGAACAGGATCGCGGCGAGATCCTCCGCCTTGGCGGGCACAGCGTCGCCCGGTGGGGTCGCGGCATGATCGCCGCTCAATCGCGCCGTGAGCGAACTGCTCGCCGCGACGCGCACGACGACCGAACGAAACGCCGCCCGAAACAGCCGGCTGACGAGCCGTGCGAGCGGCACACCGACCAAGGCGCGCGGCTGGCTGCGCGTGACGCACGCGAGGAAGCTCTTCAGGCCCATGCCCGGGTCGATGATCACGGGGATGGCGCCGACCCGGAACATCGCGAACGTCGACGCGATGAGCGGCAATCCCTGCCGCACCATCACGAGCGTGCGATCGCCACGCCGGATGCCCGCGCGCGCAAGCCGAGCGCACCACACCGCGACTTCGGCGTCGAGTTCGCGAAACGAAAGCGCAAGGTAGTCGATTTCGCCGCGACTTCGCCCGCGGGGAATTTTGAGCGCGGCGACCCCAGGCTGCGCGTCGGCCATGAGGCGAAGATGGCGCGCGATATTGGCGTCATGCGTAACGGTGGCGGCTGGCACGTGCGGCTGAATGGCGCTCTCACCGTGGCAGCGGACACAGCCGCCGCAACAAAAACGCCGCGGTTAACCATCCGCGGCGTGGTGTTTACGAAAGTTTATCCGGCCGGCGGCTCAATAGTCGTGGAACGTGAGCAGGCCCCAGAAGATCGAAACCTTTTTGCCGGACGGACCATTCTTGCCGGCGATCTTGGAGGTGTCGGTGTCGACCGTGGCGGGGTTCGGCGGAAGAAACGAATCGCGCGAGACGGTGACAGCGCCGCCGAGCACCGTTGTTTCCTTTCCGCCGCTGGTGTTCGTACGGGTGGCGCAACCCGCGCTCAGAGCGGCGACGGCTAGCAGGGCGGCAAGCGAAAGTTTGGTCTTCATAGGAGGGCTGGAGGAGGGACGCTGGCGACGGGAAAAAGGTTTCGCAAGCGCGCGGATTGTGCCGACTGAAGACACGTAACTGCGTCGAGGAGGACACGGAGGCTGTCTCGCAACCAGTCGACGTCGTCAAACACACCCCGCCCTTGCGGGCACCCCTCTTGGTAGAGGGGACTTCAAGAAAGCACTTTGACGCAGTCGTCTTGAAAATCCCCTCTATCCAAGAGGGGTGGCGCGCAGCGCCGGGGTGTGCTGGTCCGAAGACCACATATTCCCGAGACAGCCTCTCCGTGTTGTCCTCGACCCAACCTCGGTCCGCAAAGAGGCGGGGCCCTCCAGGAATGGCGCGTGGCGGGCGCGCCTCAATGCGCGAGCTTCAGCGACGGCTCGTGCCGCAGCAACTCGGCCTGCCACGGGAGCAGCACCTCACTGAGTTTTCGCGGAGACCTCGCGATTTGCGCGAGTTGCGAGCGGTTGGCGATCAACGTCGGCTCGATTTCGAGTTTCCTGGCGACGCGGTCGCGATCGGCTCGGATTCGTTCCTGCAGGTCAATCTCGACCTGGGTGAGCGAAACGTGATTGGGATCGCGACCGGGGCGGCGCGGCAACGTCTTCGGATCGCGCGCGAGGCCGGCGCGGACGGCGGCGGCAAGCGACGGAAAAATCCGTTCGTGCCGCTTGCCGAGGTGAATCTGGCCCAGGATTCCCTGTTCGGTTTCGCCGGTTTCCGCCGCTTCGGCGATTCTCAGGAGCAGCGCGTTGCCACAAACCTTGAACGGCGGCGTGTCAAGCCGTTGCGCCTGCGCCTCCCGCCAATGCCAGACCGCGTGCAGCACGCTGAGGCCGGGGCCGCGCAGCCGTTCGCTCCGACCGATTCGCCAGTCGTTCTCCGTCGGCGGCGAAAACCCCTCGAAGCCCGCGGCGATTTGCGCGCGGCATTGCTGTTCGATCCATTCGAGCCGTCCCAGTTTTTTCAATTCGCGCTGCAGGATATCGCGCAGCGCGGGCAGGTGCCATACGTCGAGCGCGGCGTAGTTCAGCAGCTTCGGCGTCAGGGGCCGCCGCGACCAGTTCGCCTTCTGGCCCTCCTTGTCGAGCGCGACGGCGAAATGCTGTTCCAGCAGCGAGGCGAGCCCGATGCGCGCGAGGCCAAGCAGTTGCGCCGCCAGCATCGTGTCGAACAGGCTTTGCGGCGTGAACCGGCAAAGATCATGCAGCAGCCGCAGATCGAAGTCGCTGCCGTGCATCACCAGGTGTTTTTTCGCGAGAACCTTCCAGAGCGCGTCNAGCTTCAGCCCCGGCGCCAGCACATCGACGAGGAACACCTCGCCATCGACCAGGAACTGCAGCAGGCAGACCCGCGTCTTGTAGTGATACATGTTGTCCGCCTCGGTATCCATCGCGACTTCCTCGACGCGTTCGAGGGCGGCAAGGAGCGGACCAAGCGAGCCGGGCTGATCGAGAAGTTGGAACGAAGGCGGACGCGTGGTCACTTTGACCCCGAGCAAACGGCGGAGTCGTGACGGAAGAAAGCGCGAAATCATGCGGCAGGCTACTTCACGTTATCCCACGCGCTGAGAAACGCATCAATCAACAAAGGGAGATTATCGTGGTAGCCACCTTCGAGCACCGCCGCCGCCGGCACGCCGGTTTCGCGCAGCCAGCGGCCGAGCAGCGCAAAGTCCTCCAACTCCAAGGTCATCTCGGTGATCGGATCCCGCACGTACGCGTCGAACCCCGCCGACACCAGGATCAAGTCAGGGGTGAATGAGACCACGGCATCCAGCGCCGCCCGCAACGCGGCCAGATGATCGACGCGCGGCGTCTGCGGCGCGACGGGCCAGTTGCGGATGTGCGGCCCGTGGTCCTGCGTGCCGGTGCCCGGGTAGCCGGGATATTGATGCACCGACGCGAAAAGGACCTCCGGGACGCCCCGCACGATCGCTTCGGTGCCGTTGCCATGGTGCGCATCGAAATCCCAAATGGCCACGCGCTTCGCGCCGAGTTGCTGCTGCGCGTACCGCGCGGCGATGGCGATTTGGTTCAAGTAGCAAAAGCCCATCGCCTGCGAAGGGGTCGCGTGATGTCCCGGCGGGCGCATCAACGAAATCGCCGGCGACGCCGGCTGCTTGAACCCAACGGCGACCTGCGCCGCCGCGATCGCGCCGGCCACGGAGCGCCGCGCGTGGGCCTCGATTTCCGGGAAATAGGGCGTATCCGCATCGAAGTCACGGGGCAGCGCCAGGCGCGCGAGATGCGCCGGCGTGTGCGCGAGCCGCAGCACGTCATCGGTCGCGAGGTTTTCCGCCGGCACGCGCCAGATCCACTCCGGATGCTGCGTACGCAGATGAGCCGCGCTGCGCGTGACGCGCGCCGGCTGCTCGGGCCGAAGCGACGAGCCGTACTCGGCGCAGCGCGGGTCATGCAGAATCACCATGGGTTTGCTTCGCCAAAACTTAGTTTTAGGAGTTACTCGGTCCATGACAATCGGCGACCGGGTATCTTGCTCCGCCAGCGTGCAACGCTAGGTTTTTGCGGAGCAAAAAGCTTATGAAAGTCCTCGCACTTTGCTCCGGAGGAATGGATTCGGTGGCGGCGCTCTATTGGGCGCGGCAGTCGCACGAGGTCGCCGCGGTCGTGAGTTTCGATTACGGCGCGAAACACCATCATCGCGAGATTCCATTTGCGGCGGAGCACGCGCGGCGGTTCGGCGTCCGGCACGAGGTGATTGCGCTCGATTTTGTCAACCGGCTTTTCGCGTCCAGCCTGCTCCGGAGCGGCGGCGATATTCCCGACGGCCATTACGAGGCGGAGTCGATGAAACAAACCGTCGTGCCGTTCCGGAACGCGATCATGCTGTCGGTCGCGTGTGGCTGGGCCGAGAGCGTCGGGGCGGAAGGGCTGGTCATTGCCGCGCACGGCGGCGACCACGCGATCTACCCCGATTGCCGCGAGGAGTTCATGCGGGCGATGGCGGAGGCGATGCGAACCGGCACATATGCTCGCGTGCAGCTGCTCCGGCCTTTCATCGCGATGAACAAGGCGCAGATTGCGGCGGAAGGCGCGCGGCTCGGCGTCGACTTCGCCCGCACCTGGTCGTGCTACAAGGGCGGCGCGATCCACTGCGGAAAATGCGGCACGTGCGTCGAGCGCCGGGAAGCGTTCCTGCAGGCGGGCATCCGCGATCCGACGGAGTATGCATCGACGGAACCATTGCCGGCCAAGCCCTTGGCCCGCGAATCACGCTAATCCGCGCGAATCATGGTTTGAGATTCGCGTGGATTGGCGTGATTAGCGGGCTGCTCAGATGCTGATCTCGGAAGTTTTCTACTCCATTCAGGGCGAGGGCGAGCTGACCGGCGTGCCCTCGGTTTTCGTCCGCACCAGCGGCTGCAATTTGCGCTGCACGTGGTGCGACACCCCGTACGCCTCGTGGCACCCCGAGGGTGAGCAACGAACGGTGGGCGAGATCGTCGCTGCGGTGGAAAGTTTTCCCCAGGCGCACCACGTCGTGCTGACGGGCGGCGAACCGATGATCGCGAAGGATTGCCGGCCGCTGGCGGCCGCGATCCGGGCGACCGGCCGGCACATCACGATCGAGACCGCCGCCACCGTGGCGCCCGACGGCATCGCGTGCGATCTCGCATCGCTTTCGCCCAAGCTGCTGAATTCTGCCCCCGACCCGATCGAGCACGCGGCCTGGCGCAAGAAACACGAGGCGACGCGCTGGCAGCCCGACGTGGTCCGCGCGTGGATCGACGCGTACCCGTATCAATTCAAGTTTGTCGTCGCCCGCCCGGAAGACGTGGACGAACTCGAACCCATGCTGGCCGCGTTGCACCGCGACATTCCCCGGCACAAGGTGTTGCTCATGCCCGAGGCGACGACGCTCGAAAAAATGCGCGGGCGGGCCGCGTGGCTGGGGGAACTCTGCAAGGCGCGCGGTTACCGTTACGCGCATCGCCTCCACATCGAACTGTATGGCAACCGACGCGGCACCTGACAGCCCCCCGCTCGGGCCGCTGGGCCCGAGTGTGATTGTGCCGCCGAATCCGGCGCGGCCGCAGAAGCTGTCGGACGAACTCGCGATGATCCTGCGCGAATTCGAAGTGGAAACCGTCACGCTGCGCGAAGTCATGAGCCTGCTGCACGGCCGCGGCTACGTGCTGCTGCTGATGCTGCTCGCCTTGCCATTCTGCCAGCCGATTCCGCTGCCCGGGCTCTCCACCCCGCTCGGCCTGATCATCGCGATTATCGGCGTGCGCCTGGCCATGGGCCACAAGCCGTGGCTGCCGCGGCGATTGCTCGACACGCGGCTGCCGCCGAAGCTTTTCGCGAAGATTTTTGCGCTGACGCAAAAGATCGTGACGTGGTTCGAGCGGTTTCTGCGGCCGCGGCTGCTGCAGTTGACGGCTTCCGCACGGCTGGAGCAGTTGCACGCGGTGCCGATTGTGATTTGTGCGCTGCTGCTGCTGCTCCCGCTGCCCATTCCGTTCAGCAACGTGATCCCCGCGTGGGGCGTGCTGCTCATGTGCGGCGGATTGCTGGAACGCGATGGCAAATTCATCCTCAGCGGCTACNTCGCGACCTTGGCGTCAGTCGGGTATTTCGCGCTTTTCGGATCGGCGATCGTGTTCGCCAGCGAAAAGGCNTACGCGTGGGTCATGCACCTGGTGCATTGATCGGCCTTGGCGGAACTATTCAATTCAACCGCGCAGAACGCGAAGATGCGCGAATGAAAGCGAACCAATTGGCGGACTCATCAAAGGGTGAATTCGGAGCGTCGAATTTGACGTTGGCCTATGGCGCGTCTCGGTACAGTTTGCCGAGCGTCCCCCACCCCACATGCCCACGCTCGCCCCACCCACTGTATCCGAGATTGGCCAAATCGCCCTGGTCGTCAGCGACGTCGCCCAAGCCACCGTATTCTACCGCGATGTCCTCGGTTTGAAATTCCTGTTTGGCGCCGGCCCCAACCTCGCGTTTCTCGCCGCCGGACCGGTTCGGCTGATGCTCACCACGCCGCAAGGCCACGGCGAAGCCGGCAAGAACTCGATCCTCTACTTCAAGGTGGACGATTTGCCCGCGGTCCACGCCGCCGTGGTCGCGCGCGGCGCGAAAAACGAGCGCGCGCCGCAGCTCACGGCGAAAATGCCCGACCACGAGTTGTGGATCGGCTTCGTCCGCGATCCCGACGACAACCTCGTCGGGTTGATGAGCGAAGTGCGAAAGTGAAAAGGGCAGGCCGAAATTCGGTCTGCCCTTCCCACCACCACTAATGTAGGTGGCGGTTGAAGGTGCGTTATTTGACGGCCGCAGAGCCGCCCGTCATTGCAGGGAGAAGAAATCGCGGAAGGCGACCACCCCGCTCGCCATTTCTGCGCGCGAAACGTTCCCGTCTTTCGCAAAAACCGGAGCACCGAGCGAATTGAGCTTCGGCGTCACAAAGCCCTTCTCGATCGCGAGCTGCGCGTAGCCGCGCCTGTCCGCCGGGATGTCGAGCAAATCCGCGACGGCGACCATGTTGCCGGCCGCATCTTTCGCCGTCACCACCCCGCCATCGAGTGCGCGCGCCTGCGCGTCGCAGCCAAGTGCACGGACGAACGCGATGGCGACCTCCAGCCGCGTGAGATTCGTGTTCGGCTTGAATTGCGTGCCGCTCGCCGCGAGCAATCCGGCCACGGCATAGTTCCAGTGCCGCAGCGTCGCGCCGTCCGCGACCACCGCCGCGGTCAACGGCTGGTACGTCGCCGCCACGTCGGTGAAAATCGTCCCGTCGGTCGCCTGTCGCAGCGGCGTGTTGTCGCCGAGCAGTCGCGCAAACTCGAGCCGGTTCACGATCGTCGAGGGCTGGAAGCTGCCATTGGCCACGGTATCCAGGTACCGAAACTGAATCGCCGTGCGGATGGCGGCCTCGTAGGGATTGCCAGCGATGTCGTTGGCCGTGCCCGTTCCAAGGACGTAGTGCGTGCGATCCATCAGGAAATCAACCTCGTCCGGGACCGCGAGCGCGACGGGCGAACTCGCCTGCGGAACGGTGGACACGCCGCGGGCGCCGCGCGCTTCCGCGATCCAGGTGCCGGCGACGGGATTCATGACGCGAACGTAGCGCCGCGGCTCGTCCGTGAAGAAAAGAATCGTCCCGGTGCCGGTGTAGGTGCTGCCGTCGGGCGCGTACAGTCGCAGGATGAGGAGATTGCCCAGCGTTGCCTCCAGGCTCTGGCCGTATTGCATCGTGACTTCGAGAATGCTCACGCCCGGCGCGACGGTAAACTTGATCGCATTGCTGCTGGCGGGCCCGGGGGTAACCGTCGGATCATAGTGGATACGCTGGTCCTCCGTCGGGTCCTTCGTAATCGTCACCTGCGCGTTCCAGCTCGTGCGGCCCAGCACCGCGTACTTCGCCGCGGCGTTTTTCGCCTGGTCGACGGCGGCGAGCGCGTTGACGAAGCCGGCGCCGACCTCCCATTCGTCGTAGCCCGTCATCCGCGTCGCCGTCGCGACCAGAATGTTTTTCACCTGCGCGGGTGACAGGGTCGGATTGGCCTCCAGCATCAGCGCGACCACCCCCGCGACATGCGGGCACGCCATCGAGGTGCCCGAGATCTGCGTGTAAAAAGGTATTTGCGACTCGCTGAGCTCGAGGTCGCTCGTCAGCCCGTTCGCGGTGAGATTGGTCGAGGCGCGCGTGGATACGATCGCCGCGGTGAACTTGTTTTCGTCGGTCGCGAACTCGCGGCCGGTGCCCGGCGCCGTCAGCGTCGGCGCGTTGAAATCATCGGACGGATCGCCGTTCGCCAGTCGCGTGGACCTGGCCACGCCGCGCGAGGAGAACGAGGCGAGCCCACCCTCTTTCGTGCCGGCGGCGACCGAAATGACCCAGGGGGCCTTCGCGTACGGATTGACCGTGTCGGGCGCCGGCCCGTCGTTGCCGGCGGCGAAGACGACGATGATGTTGCGGTCGGCCGCGCGCTTCGTGGCGATGTTGATCGGATCGTCGGGCACAAACGGCCCCGAGCTGCCCCAGGAGTTCGAGATCACGCGGATGTTATACCGCGGCTGATTCGCGAGCGACCATTCGAAGCCGCCGAGAGCGGCCAGGATAAACTCCACGGCGCCGGAGCCGCAGCCGATCAGCCTGGCACCGGGGGCGACGCCGCGGAAGAGCGCGCCGGAACGCACCCCCGTACCGCCGATGATGCCGGCGCAGTGCGTCCCGTGGCCGACGTTCAAGTCGGTGTTCGGCACGTTTTCCACAAACGTCAGCGGCGTGAAACCGTTGAACGCCGGATCGATTTCGACGACGGAGTTGGCCGACTGCTCGTCCGTGACGATCTGCACGTTTTGGATCACATGCTCGCCGAACGCCAGGTCGGCATGCGTGGCGTCGATGCCGCTGTCGTTGACGACGACGGAGAAGTTGCCCTTCCCCGATAACGGCAGGCCGCCGTTCGCGGCGGTGAATCGGGCGTAAGTCTCGACGCGCTCGGCCCCGGAGAGCACGCGCGCCTGGTGCATGCTCCATTGCAGCGGCGCGTTGAGGACAATCGATCGCACAGCGGCGTTGCGGGCGAGCGCCTGGACCTGCGCCGCCGTCGCCGTCACGGCGGCCATGCCGAGTTGATTGAGGCGCTGACCGGTGGTGATGCCTTGCGCCCGCAACACGTCGAGATGGGCGCCGGTGAGTCCGCCGTCATTGTCGTTGAAGGCGACGATGACCAGGCCGACCACCTCCGCTGGCTGAGCAGTCGCGAGTTTGGTTTGAAGCGAGGATCCAATGACAGCGGCCGTCACGATCGACGGCAGGGCGAACAGCAGCCCGAGCACCGCAGCGAAACGCTGCGCGGCTTTGCGCATTTTCATGAACGTGGGGAACGGGTTGATCTTGGGAAAGAGGCGGCAGCTCCCCGCACCACATGCGAGAAGCGGTCGCCTGCAGGTTCGTTATGGCCGCATTGAGCGGCGTCCGTTCGCCCAGTTCCGCGGCGGCCCGGGCGGCGCCGGGGTTTTACATCAGCTTTAACAGCTCTCCCCAAAAACACCGAAACAGTCATCCTGTGACTTGCCGCGAGTCGAATCGCCCGCAGCGTCGCGCGGATGAAACCCACCGCCGCGCCGCGCGCCGGCCGCTTCCACTACGCGTGGATCGCGGCGGCGGTGACGTTTGTCACGCTGCTGATGGCGGCCGGGGCCCGCGCGGCGCCCGGGGTCATGCTGCTCCCGTTCGGCAACGAGTTCCAATGGAGCCGCGCGACGGTGTCGTCGATCGTCTCGATCAACATCTTCCTCTACGGGCTGATCGGCCCGTTTGCGGCGGCGCTGTATCAGCGGTTTGGATTGCGACGCACCATGGTCGCCGCGATGACGCTGCTGGCGGCGGGCTATGGCCTGTCGACCGTGGCCACGCGGTATTGGCATTTTGTGGTGCTCTGGGGTGCGGTCGTGGGTGCCGGCTCGGGCCTGGCCGCGACCGTGCTCGGCGCCGCAGTGGCGAACCGCTGGTTCACGGAACGCCGGGGCCTCGTCATGGGTATCCTTACTGCCAGTACAGCGACCGGGCAGCTGGTGTTCCTGCCGTGGCTCGCGTCCGCCGTGACCGCCCAGGGCTGGCGGGCGGCGCCCCTCATCGTCGCCGGCGCAACCGTGCTCGTGATTCCGGTCATCTGGCGGTGGATGCGCGACGATCCGCGCGACGTCGGACTGCGCCCGTACGGGGAGGCTGGTGGGGCTGGGTCGCCCGCCGGCACCCAGGCCGCTTCGGAGCAGCGGCCCCACCCCATGAATCCGGCGCAACGCGCGCTCGCCGTTCTCGTGGAGGCGGCACGCGAGCGTGACTTCTGGCTGCTGGCCGGCTCGTTCTTCGTCTGCGGCGCGAGCACGAACGGGCTCATCGGCACCCACCTCGTGGCGGCAGCCTACGACTGCAACATCCCCGAGGTTCGCGCCGCCAGCCTGCTCGCCCTGATGGGACTCTTCGACCTGGTGGGCACCACCGCCTCCGGCTGGCTGAGCGATCGTTTCAACTGCCGGTATCTGCTTTTCGGTTACTACGGGCTGCGGGGTGTCGCCCTGCTTTTCCTGCCGCAGGCGCTGCTCGGCCCGGCGGCCGGGCTCGGGGTGTTTGCAGTCTTCTACGGGCTCGACTGGATTGCCACCGTGCCGCCGACGGTCCGGCTGACCGCCGAAGTCTTCGGCCGCGAAAAGGCCAGCATCGTGTTCGGGTGGGTGGTCGCGTCGCACCAAGTCGGCGCAGCGTTCGCGGCGTTCGGCGCCGGTGCGGTGCGCACGCAATTCGGCACCTACGCGCCCGCGTTCATGGGCGCGGGGGCCCTGTGCCTGATTGCCGCGATTGGCGTGCTGCCCATCGCGCGAGCCCGCCGCGCCTTGGTGGAATCAACGGCGTGAGACTTTTCCGGTCGGCGTTTCCCGACCTCGCCGGTTGCATCGCATCCGCAGTCCGGCCGATCAGGACACTCCGCCCTCCAGCGCTACCGATAGCGCTGCCAATCGAACTTGTGCTGATCGATCCAGCGATAGTGGTCGGCGTAGTGCAGGCCGGCGGCGGAATTTTCGTCGAGGATCACCGTGGCCCGCGGATGGAGCTGCAACGCGGAGCCGGGGCAAATCGCCGAGAGTGGACCCTCGACCATGTGTTCCACCGCGCGCACCTTGGCCGGCCCAAATGCGAGCAGCAGGCAGCGGCGCGCATCGAGAATGGTGCCGACGCCCATCGTCATGGCATGCTTCGGCATCGCCTCGAGCGAACCGAACACCTCGCTGTTATCCTTCANCGTCTGTTCGGAAAGAATCTTGATCCAGGTCCGCGAACGCAGCGAGCCGGTCGGCTCGTTGAAACCAATGTGACCATTGCGGCCCAGTCCGAGCAGCTGGATGTCGATGCCGCCCGCCTGCACGATCCGCTCCTCGTATGAGCGGCATTCGGCGTGCAGGTCCTGCGCGGTGCCGTTGGGCACGTGCGTGCGCCGCACGTCGATGTTGATCTGCCGGAAGAGATTTTCCTGCATGAAAAACCGGTACGACTGCGGGTGGGTCGCGGGCAGGCCGACGTACTCGTCGAGGTTGAAGGTCGTGACGAGGCTGAAGTCCAGACCCTCCTCGCGGTGCAGGCGAATCAGCTCCTGGTAAAGTCGCAGGGGGGTGCGGCCCGTGGCGAGACCGAGCACCGCATTCGGTTTTTCGCGGACGACGCCAGCGATGATCTTGGCGCCGAGGATGCAGCCGGTTTCGGCCGAGTCGCGGATAATGACTTCCATGGTGAACGCGCGAGCGTGACGAGCCGCGTCAGCGTTTCAATTCCTGAGTCGGACAACCGCAATCACCGCCGCAGCCCGGCTTACGCCGGCGGGCAATGGCGCGCCACACGAGCCACGTGGCGGTGAGCGCGACAATGACGAGGGCGGCGATGGTCTGGAAATTCTGGGACATGGTTCAGAAGCCGAGGGCGCGGCCTCCTTGGTAGACAATAAAGCTCATGATCCACGCAGTGCCAGTCAGGTAGCCGATTTGGAAGAGCGGCCAGCGCCATGAATTGGTCTCGCGCCGCACCACCGCCACCGTGCTCACGCACTGCATGGCGAAGACGTAAAAGATCATCAGCGTTAGACAGACCAGGGGGGTGAACAACACCCGGCCATCCGGCCACCGGGCCTGCAGCAGGGCCTGGCGCAGGGGCGCGGTGTCCTGGTCGTCGCCCGCCTCGGCATTGAACACCACGCCCATCGTCGAGACAAACACCTCGCGGGCCGCAAACGAGGTGATCAGGCCGATGCCGATCTGCCAGTCGAAGCCGAGCGGCTTGATCGCCGGCTCGAGCACCTNGCCCGCGTGGCCGGCAAAGCTCTGCGCAAGCTGCTGCGGCGGCGTGGCACCGTCCGGGGCTTTCGGATACGCTGAAAGGAACCACAGGATGATGCTGATGCCGAGAATGACCGTGCCGGCGCGCCGCAGGAAGATCCACGCGCGCTCGAACATGTGCAGCCCGACATCCTTCAGGCCCGGCAGGCGATAAGGCGGCAGCTCCATGATCATGATCGGCGGCGCTCCCTTGAGCAGCGTACGCTTGAACAGCCAGGCGAAGGCGAAAGCGCCGAACGTGCCCAGGCCGTACATCAACAGCATGATGCCCACCTTGGTGAAAACCGGCACGCGTTCGCCGGGCACGAGCGCGGCAATCATCAGCAAATAAACCGGCAGGCGGGCCGAGCAGCTCATCAGGGGCGCGACGAGAATGGTCACCAGCCGATCCTTGGGATCCTCGATCGTCCGGGTCGCCATGATGCCGGGAATCGCGCACGCATAGGAGCTCAACAGCGGGATGAAGCTCTTGCCGTTCAGACCGACGCGGCTCATCAGCCGGTCCATGATGAACGCGGCCCGCGCCATGTAACCCGTGCTTTCGAGCAGCCCGATGAAGAAAAAGAGAATCAGAATCTGCGGGAGGAAAATGATCACGCCGCCCACGCCGGCAATCGCGCCGTCGGTGATCAAATCGCGCAAGTCACCGGCCGGCATCGCGCCCTTCACCCAGTTGCTCAGCGCCGCGACCTGCGCGTCGATGAAGTTCATCGGGTATTCCGCCAGCGTGAAGATGCTGAGGAACAGCACGGTCATCACCGCGGCCAGCGTCAACCAGCCCCAGAGGGGATGCGTCGCGAGGGCATCGATCTTGTCGGACACCGTCGGCCCGGTCGTGCCGGCCTGCAGCACAACCTCCGCCGCAATCTTGCCGATCGCTTCATAGCGCGAGTTGACCAGCGTGCCCGCCCAGTCGGTGCCTTCCGCGTGCCAGCGTTTCTGCCAGCCGTCGAGAATCTCATGCGTTCGCGGATGCAGCGGGGTCGATCCGGCGACGCGCACCGAGTCCTGATCCGTCAACAGCAGCAACGCCTCCGCGCGCGCAATCAGCGGCGGCTTGCCGTCGTTGGCGCTCAGGGAGGCCTGCAACTCCGCGACCGCCGGCGCGATCGGCGCCGGCACATCCCAGGCGTGCCGCGACAACGGCAGATCGGCGCGGCTCATCGCGAGCTTGAGATCGATGACGCCCTTCCCGTTCACCGCCTCGCAGGCAATCACCGGAATGCCGAGCTCGTGCTCGAGCCGCGCGACACGAATATTGAACCCCGCCTGGACCGCCAGATCCATCATGTTGAGCACGAGGATCACCGGCCGGCCAAGATCGAGAATTTGGTGAACGAGATAGAGATTTCGCTCGAGGTTCGTCGCGTCGACAATGCAGAGGATGCGGTCCGGCTGGGGCGTGTCGGCGCGGCGGCCGAGGAGCACATCGCGCGTCACCGCCTCGTCCGGCGAGCGCGCGGCGAGCGAGTACGCGCCGGGCAGGTCGATCACCGTCATCGGCTGGCCGTGCTGCGAATACGCCGTGCCGAACTTCTTCTCGACCGTGACGCCGGGATAGTTGCCGACCTTCTGTTTCAGGCCGGTGAGCGCGTTGAACAACGTGCTCTTGCCGCAGTTGGGGTTGCCCACCAGCGCGTAAACCGGCATGCGCGTTCCGCCCGGAGCCGCCGCGGCGGGATTGCGCGTGATGTGAGGTGCCGGAAACATGGAGGGCTTGCCGTTCGCGACGGCCGGGGAGCTGCGTAGTGAAGGCTTCAATCGCCCATCCTCAATTGGCCGCCGCGGATTCCACGATCACGTGGTCGGCCTCGGCTTTGCGCAAAGTCAGGTGATACCCGCGCAGCTTGATTTCGATTGGGTCGCCCAACGGGGCCGTCCGCACGAGCGTGACACGCGTGCCGGCGGGGGGGGGGGGGGGGATTTGGGAAAATCACGGACGACGGCGGATGCGCCGACCGCCAGTTCAGACAGCTTCATGGGCGGTCGCCTCAGCGGCGGCTCAACGGCTCGACGATGATCTGCATCGCCGCGCTGTGGCTCAAGGCGATGCGAGTCCCGTTGACTTGGCAGATGAAGGGGCCCTTGCCCCCGACTTTCGCCACGAACGCCGATTCACCAAAGCCCATTTCTCGGACGCGCTGGCAGAAATCGGCATCGCCCGTCAATTCACGTACGCGGCCCAACGCACCCGCCGGAAGCTGGCAGAGCGGGAGCAACGGGTTGAAAGGCAGGGCTGTCATATCGTCATCTAGGACGGGTATACTGAGACTCGGTTTCATCGCGGATCAAGAAAAAGGCCGTGGAGGTTGTGGGTTTTACTGCCCCAGAATACCATCCACGGCTTATTGGCGCCCCGCGTAGCTTGCGAACGGCTGCGCAATTCTAGCGATCGTAGCAGCCGCGCTACTTGGGGAGTTTGGCTCAAGAGGGCGCCGTCGTGCAAGACGCTCGACAGGGAGTTGCCGAGGGGCTGCGCCCGCCGCCTAGCGCCGGCGGCGCTTCACCGCCAACTGAACACCGGAGTAACGCACCAGGCTCTGTAGATGCTCATATTGCTGCGGGTCGAGGTGCTTGGCGTCCTCCAACTCCTTCTCGGCCCGTTTCATCGCCTCCTCGACCGCCTTCTCGTCAATCCGCTCTTCGGTGATGGCGTGTTCGGCGAGGACGTGGACGTGATCACCCTCCACCTCCACGAATCCGCCCGAAACCGCGAGCAGCTTGGTTTCGGCGCCCTTCGTGACGCGAAGTTCTCCATTCTCGACCTGAGCCAGCAGCGGAACGTGGCCCGGCAGAATCCCCACCTCGCCTTCCGCCGTCGGAATGACCACCGAGTCGATCGTGTCCGAATAAACGCGGGCGTCGGGAGTTACGATTTCGAGAGTGAGAGGCATTGGGGAGGAAGTATTAAGTGCCAAGTATCAAGTGCCAAGATGGCAACCGGTATTCTTGTTACTTGTCACTTGATCCTTGTTACTTCTTTGCCGCGGCCAGCACCTCGTCGATGCCGCCCTTCATGTAGAAGTCGCCTTCCGTGACATCGTCGAGCTGACCGTCGAGGATCATCTTGAAGCCGCGGACGGTCTCCTTGACCGAGACATACTTGCCCGGCGAACCCGTGAACACTTCAGCCACGGCAAACGGCTGCGACAGAAATCGCTGGATCTTGCGCGCGCGATAAACCGTCTGCTTGTCCTCCGGCGAGAGTTCGTCGAGGCCGAGAATCGCGATGATGTCCTGCAGATCCTTGTAACGCTGGAGCACGCGCTGCACTTCGCGCGCAACGCGGTAGTGCTCCTCACCGACGATGTCGGCCTGCAGTGCCTTCGAAACCGACGAGAGTGGATCGACGGCGGGATAGATGCCCAGCTCGGCGATCGAGCGCTCGAGCACGATCGTCGAGTCGAGGTGGGCAAACGTGTTCGCCGGCGCCGGGTCGGTCAGGTCGTCCGCGGGCACGTACACCGCCTGGAACGAGGTAATCGATCCCTTCTTCGTCGACGTGATGCGCTCCTGGAGCAGGCCCATCTCGTTCGCGAGCGTCGGCTGGTAGCCGACCGCCGAGGGCGAGCGTCCCAGCAATGCGGATACTTCAGAGCCGGCCTGCGAGAACCGGAAGATGTTGTCGATGAAGAGCAGCACATCCTGGTTCTTCTCGTCGCGGAAGTACTCGGTCATCGCGAGGGCCGACAGCGCCACCCGCATGCGGGCGCCCGGCGGTTCGTTCATCTGGCCGTAAACCAGCGCGACCTTCGATTTCGAGAGGTCCTTCTGGTCGATGACGCCCGCCTCGGACATTTCGTGGTAGAGGTCGTTGCCCTCGCGCGAACGCTCCCCCACCCCCGCGAACACGGAATAACCGCCGTGCGCCTTCGCGATGTTGTTGATGAGTTCCATGATGACGACGGTCTTGCCCACCCCCGCGCCGCCGAACGCGCCGACCTTGCCGCCCTTCACGAACGGGCAGATCAGATCGATGACCTTGATGCCGGTCTCGAGGATGTTCGCCTTCACGTCCTGCTCGGTGAGGGCCGGCGCCGGCCGGTGGATCGGGTAGCGCTTGGTGAAGGTCACCGGGCCCTTGCCGTCCACGGTCTCGCCCGTCACGTCGAAGATCCGCCCCAGGACGCCCTCGCCCACCGGGACCGAGATCGGGCTGCCCGTATCCGTGACGAGCATACCCCGGACGAGGCCCTCCGACGAGGACATCGCGATCGTGCGTGCGATGCCTCCGCCCAGATGCTGCTGGATCTCGAGTGTGAGCTTCTGCGGCCTGCCCGCCGCGGTGAAGTCGATGGTGAGTGCTTGCAGCAACGGCGGGATGGCGTGTTCCGCGAATTGCACGTCAACGACGGGTCCGATGACCTGGACGATTTTGCCGGTGTTCATTTTTTAAAAGGACTTTTTGATCTAACCACCAATGAGCACGAAGGGGCGCCAACGAATCGGCACGGGTGCTGGCGGGTTGGTGGAAATTTTAGCGGTGATGAGTGGTTCCAGCCCTCAGGTCGTCGCGAACTGGGCGGCGGCGATCTCGAGGATTTCCTGGGTGATGGCGGCCTGGCGCGCCTTGTTGTATTCGAGCGTGAGATCGCCGAGGAGCTTCGTCGCGTTGTCCTTGGCGGTCTTCATCGCCACCATGCGCGCGCTGTGCTCGGAGGCCTTGGCCGAAAGCACGAGCTGATAAACGTGTCGGTTGACGTAGAACGGGAGCAGCGCCTCGAGCACTTGCGTGGGGTTGGGCTCGAACAGAATCTCGCGGGTGTCGTTCGACGGCGCGGTGCCGCCGGCATCCGCGGACGCGTTCGCGACGAATTCCTTCAAGCTCGCGAGCGGCAGCACCGGCCGCAGCGTCGGTTCCTGGATCAGCGTGTTCTTGAACCGGGGATAGAGGACCTCGATCGTGTCAATCACGCCTTCGAGGTACTGCTTCACCATGAATTCGACCACCACCTTGACCTCGGTGAACGCGACGCGGTCTCCCACCGTGAAGTCCGCCACCATGTCCCGATGGGTCCGCGCGATGAACTGCGCGCCCTTGCGGCCGATCACATAGTACTTCGCCGGCGTCTTGATGTCGGTCACCAGCTTGAACAGGTTCGCGTTGAGCGGTCCCGCCAGGCCCTTGTCGGTCGTGACCAGCAGAATCCCACGGGTCCTGACCGCCCGCTGCACGAGGAACGGGTGCTGCGACTCCTCCACCCGCTCGGCGAGCGCCGCCAGCATCCGCGCCATGACGTGCGAATACGGCCGGCCGGCCAGCGCCGTCTGCTGCGCCTTCTTCATCTTCGAAGCCGCCACGAGTTCCATCGCCTTGGTGATCTGGCGAGTGTTCTTGACCGACTTGATGCGGCGGCGGATGTCGCGGGTGGAAGCCATCGTAGATTTATGATTCTCGATTTATGATTTATGATTCTCCGGTCATCACGCAGACGCCTCGCCTATCATAAATCATCAAATCATATATCGTGGATAAATCAGCCGTTGAACGACGCCTTCCACTCCTCAGCCGCGGTTTGCAGCTTGGCTTCGAGATCCTTGTCGAGCGCGGCCTTGTGGCGAATTTCCGTGAGCAAGGCGTCTTTCCGCGTGGCGAAGAACTCCTTCATCGATTGCGCCGCGCTGACGACCTTCTTCGTGTCGATCGCATCGAAGAAACCGCGTTGCATCGCGAACAGCACCACGACCTGCAGTTCGATCGGAATCGGGTTGAACGCGGGCTGCTTGAACAACTCGACGATGCGCGCGCCGCGCTCGAGCTGGGCCTTGGTCTTGGCGTCGAGGTCGGAACCGAACTGCGCGAACGCCGCGAGTTCGCGGAACTGCGCGAGTTCGCCCTTGAGCTTGCCGCCGACCTGCTTCGTCGCCTTGATCTGCGCGGCCGAACCGACGCGCGAGACCGAAAGACCGACCGAAACGGCCGGACGCATGCCTTGGTTGAAGAGATCCGTTTCGAGGAAGATCTGTCCGTCGGTGATCGAGATGACGTTCGTCGGGATGTACGCCGAAACGTCGCCGGCCTGTGTCTCGATGATCGGCAGTCCGGTCAGCGAGCCCTTGCCCGCGAGGCGGGCGGAGCGCTCGAGCAGGCGCGAGTGCAGGTAAAACACGTCGCCCGGATACGCCTCGCGGCCCGACGGACGTTTCAGAATCAGCGAAATCTGGCGGTAGGCGACGGCGTGCTTCGAGAGATCGTCGTACACGATCAGCGCATCCATGCCATTTTCCATGAACCACTCGCCCATCGCCGCGCCGGAGAACGGCGCGAGATATTGGTTGGCGGGATTGTCCGCGGCGGGCGCCGCGACAATGATGGTGTATTCGAGCGCCCCCGCCGCCTCAAGCGCACCGATCGTGCGGACGATATTGGAATTCTTCTGACCGACCGCGACGTAGATCGAGTACATCGGCCGGAATTTCGGGTCACCGCTCGCGAGGCCGACTTTGTTGATCTTCGCCTGGTTGATGATCGTGTCGATGGCGATCGTCGTCTTGCCCGTGCCGCGGTCGCCGATGATCAATTCGCGCTGGCCGCGGCCGATCGGAATCATCGAGTCGATCGCCATGATGCCGGTGAACAGCGGCTGGGAAACGGATTGGCGGACGATGATGCCCGGTGCGATTTTTTCGACGGGATAGGTTTCCTTGGCCGCGATGGGGCCCTTGCCATCGACCGGATTGCCGAGCGCGTCGACCGCGCGGCCGAGCAACGCCTTGCCTACCGGCACGGAGAGCAGCTTGCCCGTGGTCTGGACTTCGTCGCCTTCCTTCAGCTGCGAGATGTCGCCGAGCACGACGCAGCCGACCTCATCTTCCTCGAGGTTGAGCGCGATGCCGATCGCGCCGCCGGGGAACTGCACCATCTCGTTGTACATCACCTCCGACAAACCGTCGATCTTGGCGACACCGTCGGCCACGCTCCGGATATTGCCGGTGTTCTTCTTGACCGCCTTGGTCGACAGCCGGGCGATCTGTTGTTCAATTTGTTCGAGGACGGTGCTCATCGGAAGGGAGGTTGGCGGGAACTGGCGTATCTGAAATTCTTAGACGGCGGCGGCCAGGCCGGCGAGCTGGCCGGCGACGGACGATTCGAAGACATCGTCGCCCACGCGGACGCGCAGGCCGGCGAGCAGGGCGTCGTTGCGCCGGGCGACACTCGTGATCTTGCGGCCGTAACGCTGCGTCATGGCTGCCGCGATGCTGGGCAGCAGCGCCGCCGTGACCGGCCCGGCGTGCTCGACGACCGCCTGTCCGCGCGCGATCTCCGCCGCGATGCGACGGTGGTAATCCTTGAGCACGGCCAGCGCATGCGGCGGCCGGTGCTTCTCGATGTATTCCAACACGCCGGCGACGCGCTCGGCCGACACTTCACCGTTCACGAGGCTTAGCTGGAGAAACTGCTTCGCGAGCTGCTGGGTTTGTTTCTTGGCGGAAGCCATAACGTGACGTCGTCAGCCCTTGAACTCCGCCAGCTCGCGGCTCGCGGTATCGTTGTAGGCGGCCCGATCGGCGTCGCTGAGCCGCTTGGCCAGGACGCGCTCGGTCGTGGTCACGACGAGTCGCGCAATTTCCCGGCGGGCGTCGGCGAGCATCTTCTTGTGTTCCAGTTCCATCGCCTGCTGCGCCTTCGTCAGCATGTCGTTCGCCTTGGCGGCCGCCTCCTGCGTTTGTTTATCGAGAAAATCTTTGGCGCTTTTCCGCGCCTCTTCGATGATGCGCGCCGCCTCGACATTCGCCTGTTTGATCACGACCGCACTCTCCTGCTGGGTCGCAGCGAGCTTCGCCTGCATCTCCTCGGAGTATTTCAGGCCCGCCTCGATCTTGTGCTGACGCTCATCGAGCGTCGCGATCACTGGTTTGAATGCGAGTTTCCAGAGAAGGACCGCGACGATCGAGAAACTCACGATCTGCGCGATCAGGTACGGCCAGCTCACGCCGAAATCGCCGGCGATCTTGGAAACGGTGTTCACGAAGGCGCCGTGTTCCGCCCCGGCGTTCGCCGCTTCAGCCAAAATGAGCAGGGAAGAGAGCATAGGAAAAAGGTTGCGCCGGCGACGCGCGAGATGCCGGCGCGAGGAGGACTACTTTCCCATGAACAGGGCGTAGAACGCGACAGCCTCGGCGAGGGCCATGCCGAGAATCGACTGGACAAGGATCTTGACTGACGCGCCCGGGTTGCGGGCGACGCCTTCGACGGCCTTGGCGCCGACGAGGCCCACGCCGATGGCGGCGGCGAGACAGCCGAATGCGCCCTGGATGCTGCCGGTGATTTCAGCGATAACTGGTGTCATGTGATGTGTGGTGGTTATGGTTGGTTGGAAGTCCGCCGTCCGCACGCGTGGCACGGTCCCGGCGGAAAAGGGTCAGTGCGACTCGTGGGGCTCATCGCCATGATTGCAGATTAGCCCAATGTAGACGCTCACCAGCAGCGTAAACACCAGCGCCTGCACGAATCCGATCAGGAGTTCGAGGAAGTAGAACGGCACCGGCAGGATCCACGGTGTGATGGTCGACATCGAGTGCAGCAGATTCTCGCCGCCGAATACGTTACCGAAAAGTCGGAACGACAACGAAATTGGCCGGAACAGGATCGAAATTACCTCGATGAGGCCGACCCCGAAAAAGATGGCGAACAACGGAAAATAGATGAAGGCCGGCGTCTCCTTGGGATCGGCCTTGTTGCCGAAGATATCGCGCAGGATCAACGCCGGACCGGCGTAACGGAAAATAAAGTACAGCCAGGCCAGTGTCGCCACGATCGCCAGCGCAAACGTCCCGTTGAGGTCGGCGTTGCCCGGCCGCAGCAGCTCGTGCCAGCCGCCGGCATGCTCGTGATCGGCGATGTAGATCGTCCCCACCCCGGGCACGAGCCCGCTCCAATTCTGGATCAGGATGAAGGTGAACAGCGCGACGAGGAGTGGAAAGGTGGCCTTGGCGACCCGCGTTCCCACAATCGGTGAGGTGAGGTCGTAAATCCCCTGCACCAGATGCTCGACGATTGCCTGGCCGCGCGTCGGGATGAGCTTGGGTTTTCGAATCGCGAGCCGCACCGCGATAATCAGAACGACTGCCACGATCCAACTCGTCACCATGCTATTGGTCACCGGCAGCGGACCAACCGTGAATAACGGCTCGGCTGCGGCCGAAACTCCATGCGCTTCAGCCGCAAACGTGGAAACGCTCGTCGTCGAAAGTGCGAAAATGGTGGCGAGTTGGGTTGCCCGTGACATGCGTGCGCGCGGCCTGTGGGAAAAGAGGAATGGAGAGAAAAGGCCACCATCCTCGCGTCCGTCAACCTTCGAAATTGCCGCGCCAATCCGTCTTTCGGACAAATTAGCCGTGACGCAAATTTCCGGCGTACAGCTTATGGTGCGGCTCGGCGCAGTGTCGCGACGAAAGAATCGTGCTGTACTGCCCGCGCCTGGAAAACCGTCTCGAATTCGAATGGCCACGCGGCCTCCAACAGCTGCCAGTGCATCGAGTCGCGAACGACAGCACGGGCCTCTTCGAAATACGGCCGGTAATCGGTGCGAAAATACATCCGGCAATTCGCCGCCGCATGGCCCGCCAGCTCGTCGAGGAAGTCCGGCTGCAGCACGCGGTGCTTGTGGTGCCGGAGCTTGGGCCACGGATCTGGAAACAGGATGAAGACGTCCGAGATCTGCGCTGCGCGTGGCAGCGACTGCAGGAATAATCGCGCCTCAGCACGAAGAAAATGGAGGTTGCCCAGCCGGGCGCGGTCTCGTTTTCGCAGGGCGCGCTCCACGCGCTCGCTCACGACATCGATCCCGACACAGGTTTTCGCCGGATGCGCCGCCGCGTACGCGGTGAGGAAATGGCCGTGACCCGAGCCTACTTCCCAGAGAAACTCCGCGGTGCTCGCGAGAATTCGCTCCAGCTCCGCGCAGACATCTTGCCGCCGCTGCTCGATCAGCGCCGCGTATTCGGGCTTCGAAGCCACGTTATCAATCCGAAGCACCATAGAGCGACACACCACCCCCACTCTGCCTTCCGCGGGCTTGAAGCCAAACCATTAAAACACTGATGTCCGCAGGGTTAACACCACTAATTCGGCTTGCTTGCCCCAGCGTCAGCGGTTGAAGCGCGGCGAGCTTCAACGCACTCTCCTTTCTTAATCCACGCATGTTCAAGTAGTTAAATCCAGCCGGGATGCGGATCTTTTCCACATGAGCCAATTTTTCTATCTGCCGTTCCTCTCGAGCCAGATACCCTTGGTAAATAGTGCGATACAACACCTGCTCGCGGATTTGCGGCGTTTCGGCTGCCAACTCGGCCGGTAACGTCGAGACGTCGCGTACGCGGCGTATCTGTTCTGCCCAACTCCCCGCGGCGGTACGTTCCTGTTCCAAGCGTAGCACCCACCGCGCGATTCTCTGCCGCTTCGCTTCGATTCGCTCCGAGCGCGTCGTCGAAATCAACCCATGCTGTCGGGCATGGTGTGCGAGCCGGAGCTCGGCGCTGCCATGGTTGAAGAGCAGCCGATGCTCGGCGCGGCTCGTGAACATCCGGTACGGTTCATTCGTCCCCTTCGTGACCAAGTCGTCGATCAAGACGCCAATGTACGCTTCCTGCCTGCCAATGAGCATCGGGGGCACGCCCCTCACCTTGTTCACGGCATTCACGCCCGCCACCAATCCCTGGGCCGCTGCCTCTTCGTACCCCGATGTCCCGTTGATTTGTCCAGCGAAAAACAAGTTCTCCACCCTCTTGGACTCGAGCGACGGGAAGAGCTGGGTGGGAGGCGCGAAATCGTATTCGACCGCGTAAGCCGGGCGCAGGAGCACCGCCTTTTCCAGGCCCGGCACGCTGTGCACCATCTCGAGTTGCACGTCGAACGGCAGACTTGTTGACAAGCCATTCACATAAAATTCGTTCGTTGTTCGACCCTCTGGCTCAAGGAAAAGCAGGTGTCGTGGCTTGTCGGCGAACCGCACAAATTTATCCTCGATACTTGGGCAATACCTTGGTCCCACGCCTTCTATCTCACCACTGTACATGGCGGACTTTGTGAGATTGCGCCGAACGATCTCCGCCGTCTGCGCCGTGGTGTAGGTCATCCAGCACGAAACTTGTTCACAACCGGGGCGCCACCCTAACCTGCCCTCGCCCGTTTGTTCCACGTGGAACAAATCGGCGTCATCCCGCGTGTCGTGGAACGCGAACAAAGTGGGCTCGGCGTCGCCTTTCTGCTCCTGCATCGCGGAAAAGTCCAGGCTGCGACCCAACAGCCGGGGCGGCGTACCCGTTTTGAGCCGCCGCAGTTCAATCCCTGCCTCGAGAAAGCTGGCCGACAGGGTTTTTGCGCTGAAGTCCCCCAGTCTTCCTCCCTCGTTCTTGTTTTGGCCGATGTGCATAAGCCCGCGCAAAAATGTGCCGGTTGTCACGACAACCGTCTGGCCGCGGAATTCGACATCGAGATTCGTGCGACAGCCAACGACCTTCCCGGCCACGAAAATCAACCCCGTCACGGTCGCCTGGAAAATCTGCAGATTAGGCTGCAATTCCAGCGTGTGCTTCAGTCGAAACTGATAGGCCTTCTTGTCACATTGAGCGCGTGGCGATTGCACGGCCGGCCCCTTGGACTCGTTGAGCAACCTAAACTGGATGCCCGTGACATCCGTGTTGATCGCCATCTCGCCCCCCAACGCGTCAATCTCCCGGACCATCTGGCCCTTCGCTTGACCTCCGCCAACGGCCGGATTACAGCTCATTTGGGCGATCGTGTCGATGTTGCCGGTCAGCAATAGCGTGCTCGCTCCCATCCGCGCAGCCGCAAGCGCGGCCTCGACCCCCGCGTGGCCGGCACCGCAGACAATGACATCATAGGGCTTTCCTTCGTTGAACATCGTTCGCTCGGAACCGCGGCATTTCGCCCACGATTAGGCCGGGCGCAAGAGCGCTATTTGCCAATGCAGAAGGTCGCGAACAACTGGTCCAGCATCCGCTCGCCATCGATGCGGCCCGTAATTTGGCCCAACGCCTCAAGCACGCCACGGAGATCGCTCGCCACCAGTTCGACCGGTTCNTCACGGGTAAGCTTCGCCTCCGCCGCAGACAGCANNTCCCGGGCTTGNCCCAGTGCATGCGCATGGCGTCCGTTGATGGTTACCAAATCGGNCGGATCCCGGGCAAAGGCGTCNGCCATTCCGACGATNGCGCTGCGCAATTCCTCGATGCCCACACCCGTCAGGGCCGAAACCCAGANTTGTGAGATATNAGGCAGGNNAGGGNGACGCGTTCGTTCACCCACCAGGTCGCTCTTGTTCANGACAACCAGGGCCGACTCTGGACGNAATTTGGATCGCAACTCCGGCATGAGCACAGGAGGTGAGGGGAGCGATGCGTCCACCACCAACAGGAACAAATCGGCTTCGGCCGCACGCTCCAAGGTCTTATCGATCCCGAGTTTCTCGAGCGGGGCAGGGGAGGGATTAAGACCAGCTGTGTCGACGAGCCTCACCAAGTGCGGGCCCACCAGCAATCGCTCTTCAATGAAGTCTCGAGTCGTGCCGGGCTCGGCGCTCACCAAAGCTCGGTCAGACCCCACCAGCCGATTGAGCAAACTGCTCTTGCCCGCATTCGGCGCCCCTAGAATCACCGTCCGAATCCCATCACGAAGGATTGATCCATAATGAGACGTAGCAAGTAACTCATTTATAGATAACGCTATACGACTAATATGATCGAGGACCAGAGTCGTATCTTCAGCCGGCAGGTCCTCGTCGGGAAAATCGATGTATACCTCGATTCGAGCCAAGGCCGCGAGCAAGTCATCCACCAACGGATTCATCTTTCGTCCCAACCCTCCCCGCAACTGTTGGTGGGCTGCGGCGAGTGCCCGTTCGCTGCGCGCATGAATCACATCCATCACCGCCTCCGCCTGGCTGAGATCGATTCGGCCGTTGAGAAACGCGCGCTGGGTGAACTCGCCCGGCCCGGCGGGCCGACAACCGCGGCTCAGGAGATCCTCGAGGATTTTCTGCGCGATGAACGGGTTTCCGTGACAGGAAATCTCCGCCGCATCCTCACCCGTGTACGAATGCGGGCCCTCGAAAAACGTCAGCAGCACATCGTCGAGCAGCGCACCGTCCTTGCCGCGATAATCCAGGTGCCGCGCCTGGCGGGCTGGCGGCACGACGCCGGCCACCGCCGCCACCACCGCCTTTGTATCCGATCCAGTAATACGTAGGATGGCCAGCGCCGCCGTCCCGGCAGGGGTGGCGAGGGCCGCAATGGTGTCGTCGGGGCGCGACATGAGAGGGCGCCACGCTTCGGCGAGGCCGGCGGCAAGTCAAACGCCGCGCACAACCGGTGCGCACGTTTCGGCAAACGGAGCGCAGCGCCGGCCAGGGATTGCTGCATTATGATCGAGCATGGCCGTCGTTGATCCCATCGAACTGTTTGCCGCGTGGCTGGCCGCCGCGCGCACAACCGAAACCGACGATCCCACGGCGATGGCGCTGGCCACCGCCGACGCCTCTGGACGCCCCGCAGTGCGCATGGTGCTGCTGAAGCAGGCCGACCGGCACGGCTTCGTCTTCTACACGAACTTGAACAGCCCCAAATCGGCCGACCTGCGCGTCAACCCGCGCGCGGCCCTGTGCCTCCACTGGCCCAAGCTGCAGCGGCAAGTGCGAATCGATGGCCGGGTCGAGCCGGTCGCCGATCCGGAAGCCGACCGCTACTTCG
>JGI1356J14229_10000901_pt1 | contig 26160 bp, 21 predicted proteins | sample Subgrocontami58m_FD_14229 | JGI IMG/M metagenome (IMG submission 14229) | reverse complement strand
TAATAAATAGCCTCGTCATATTTCCTGGCGCCTCCGCTCGTAAGGGTAGCGCGTATTTTAAAAGCTAACTTTCTTTTGTTAGCCCAGATATCCGCCGTTTCGACTTTTCCGCCCTTAGAAGTAATAGCGTTGGCTACCTGCTCAAATGTCGTTTTACTCTCCTGGTCCGTTAGGTCGGGCCTGACCAATAACATCGCTTCATAATTATTCATAAACTGTCTCCTTGGAATTTATCCATTCGTAAATTAAAATCTTTGCTTCTTCTATAACCTTGGAAAATTCTTTCTCTTCCTTCGCGCTCAATCTCGACAACACATACTCGCTTATATCTATATTTGGATTCGCCGGCCTTCCGATGCCGATCTTGATGCGGCTGAAATCATTCCGGCCTAAAGCGCTTATAAGTGAACGCACGCCGCGATGGCCGGCGTCAGAACCCTTATCTTTAAATCTGATCTTGCCAAACGGCAAATCCAGGCAATCGCAGATAACCAAGATATCTCTTATATCTAATTTATGTTCCAGAACAAACGGCGCCAGGGATAACCCGCAAAGATTCATAAACCTTTGCGATTTAAATAATCCTATATCTTTGCCGTTGATACGGCCTTGCCCTGTTTTAGCCTTAAATTTAGGGTTTGTTTTTAAGGCTATCTTGTGCTCCCTGGCAAGCGCATCAATGAGCCTAAAACCGATATTATGCAGAGTATTCTTGTATTTTAAGCCTGGGTTTCCCAGACCGACAATCAACTTCATTCCTTAGGCTTTTCTTTGGGTTTATCTTTAGTCTCAGCTGCCGCCTCTTCTTCTTTCTCTTTCTTTTCCTTGATGACTTCCGGTTCTTGTTTTACCTCGGCGCCGACTACCTCAGCCTCTGCCGCAGGCGTAGTAACCTCTTCCTTGGTCGGCGGCCTTACGGACAGGACCACCATTTCCGCATCGTGTAAGACTATGATACCTTCCGGCAATTTTAAATCCTTGATATGGATCGCGTCTCCGATCTTTAAGCTGGAAACATCAACCTCAATCTTTTCCGGAAGATTTTTGGGTAAGCACTTGACATCAAGTTCCCATAGCTGATGGCCCAAGACGCCGCCGTCCTGCTTAACGCCTATTGGCTCGCCTTTAGCTATCAACGGAACCTTGACCGTAATTTCTTTGGTAAGAGAAATTTCGTTAAAATCCACATGCATAACCGTTCCCTTCAAGGGATCATATTGGATATCTTTTATAATGACCGGATGCTCTTTTTCTTTTGTTTTTTTGCTGGCAGCTGAATCATCAAGGATCTTTAAATTAATAATAACGTTTTCAGCGGCATGTTTTCCGATAACTCTCTGGAATTGACTTTTATTTACGCTAACGGGAAAATTAATTTTTTCTCCGTAGACAATAGCCGGGATAATATTAGCGCGCCTTAAAGCCTTAGCCTTTGATTTTCCTACATCTTTACGCAATGTCACTTCTAAGTTGATTTCTGCCATACTTTCCTCCGAAGATTGACTCTAAATTTTAGCAAAACACATTAATTGGAAAAACCTGCAGCCTCTTACTTGTTACAAGGCTTGGATTCGTCAAACAAACAACTTACTGATTCTTCTTTGTGAATTCTTCTTATGGCTTCGCCTAAAAGATCAGCCACGGACAGGACTTTGATCTTGGGGCTTTTCTTCTCCTTGGGCAAAGGTATCGTATCGGTGATCATAAGTTCTTTTATAATGGATTTTTCAATACGCTTGGTCGCATCACCCGAAAGCACGCCGTGCACAATCGCGGCGTAGATATTTTTTGCTCCGGCATTTTTTAAAGCATTGGCTGCCTCAACTAACGAGCCGCCTGTCGCGATCAAATCGTCCACGATTATACAGTCGCTGCCGCTTACATTTCCCAAAATATTCATAACCTCGATCTGGTCCGGGGAAATCCTGCGCTTGTCCACTATGGCCAGCTGCGCAGACATGCGTTTAGCATAAGCCCGCGCCATCTTTATGCCGCCAACGTCAGGAGAAACAAGGACGACATCTTTTAGCTTTAATTTAGCGAAGTAATCAACGAAAACATTTATTGCGAATAGATGATCCATGGGAATATCAAAAAAGCCTTGAATCTGTCCGGCGTGCAAATCTATCGTCAGTATCCTGTCAGCGCCGGCGCTGGTAAGAAGGTTTGCGACTAATTTCGCGGTAATCGGCACGCGCGGCTGATCCTTCCTGTCCTGGCGCGCATATCCATAATAAGGCATTACCGCGGTAATCCGGGCTGAAGAGGCGCGCTTCAAGGCGTCAATCATTATCAAAAGTTCCATAAGGTTGTCGTTTGAGGGCGGGCATGTCGGCTGGATTACAAATACATCTTTGCCGCGGGCATTTTCATTTACCTTGACCCGGATCTCGCCTTCACTGAACTTGCTAACCAAGATATCGCCTAATTTTGTATTCAAATATTTACAGATATCCTGAGCTAATTCTACATTAGCATTCCCGCTAAATATTGTAAGTTTATCCATCTTAAGCCCTCGTTTAATGTTTTTTATAACGTTTTAAAAGCATGTTGCCTGACGCTTTTCTCTTTAACTCAGTTATGCGCGCCGGCACGCCTATAGCTAATTTTCCTCCGGGAACATTTCTTTTTTTGGCCAATACCGCGCCTGCCGCGGTGACCGCTTTTTTCCCGACCTTTACCGGAGCTATCAAAACAGTGTCGCAGCCAATGAACACATCGTCTTCAATAATAGTCTTGTTTTTATTTTTGCCGTCGTAATTTGCAGTAACCGTCCCGGCGCCGACATTAACATTATTGCCTAATTCCGAGTCGCCAAGATAACAAAAGTGTTTCATGATTGTGCCGCTGCCGACTTTAGCGCGGGAAAGCTCGACAAAATTTCCCACGCTGACGCGATCAGCCAAATCCACGCCTTTTCTTAAGCGCGCAAACGGCCCGATAGAACAATTCTTTCCTATTCTTACCTCTGTTTCAATATAGGTAAATGGATGAATTACCGAATCCTCGCCAATCGTAACCCCGTTCTCGATATAGGTGGTCTGGGGATCTATTATTTTTACGCCGTTCATTAGAAATTCGCCGATTGTGCGCAAATTCTGGATTTTTACTGCCCTTGCTAAATCAGAAGGAGAATTAATTCCCATGACCTCTTCCATAGTCTCTGCCGCGACGGTCTCCACGCCTTTGGCCGAAAGAATAGAAATCGCGTCCGTCAAATAATATTCTTTCTTAATTTCGCTGGGCTTAATATATTTTAAGCTCTCAAGCAGTTCTTTTTTCTTAAAAACATATATGCCGCTATTTATCTCTCCGATATCCTTTTCTTGTTCACCCAGGTCGACCTCTTCCCTGATCGCTTCTACCTGGCCGGCTTTATTTCTAATAATCCTGCCGTAGCCGTGGGGAGAATCTGAAATAGCAGTAATTAAGGTCGCGGCCTTATCGCTGTTTAAATGCATCGAAATCAAAGCTTGAATGGAAGATATTTTAAAAAGAACGATGTCCGCGCCGATAACAAAAATGTCCGTACTTTTCTTAGGAATTTTTGCCAGGGCCGCCTTCACCGCGTCTGCCGTTCCTAAAGGCTTAACCTGAACCGCAACTTTTATTTTTTTTGATTTTTCCCGTAAAGTTTTTTCTAAAAATAAAATGTCCTTATTTAAAACAACTATGATTTCATCCAGCGCCTTAACTTTCAACAAGTTATCCAGCACCGTATCAAGCAGAGACTTGCCGCAAAGCCGGCTTAAAATCTTAGGCTCTCTTGATTTCATCCTGACGCCTTTACCCGCAGCCAGGACAATAGCGCTAACGCTTCTCTTATTCATATTTTTTAAGAACTCTTGCCTAAAAATAGGCAGGGTTTAAAATTGGGGTTTATTAATCTCGAGATTTGCTTGAGTTTTTCAATTCACTTTTATCGCCCGCGATTAGGGCCAGCTTTTTCACCCTACTCCAGCGTTTAATCTGTCGTTCGCGTTGTTCTGCTTCTAATCTATCCTTAATGGGCTCTTTATGTAAAACTTCTCTTGGCCTATTGTAATTCGTGTAATGTCCGCCCTTGCCTAGCGTATGCACCTTGAGACGCCTCTCAATATCTTCTGTAACTCCAGTATAAATAGCTCCATTCTGACATTTCAGCATATAAACATACCACATCCTTTATCCCTCGACGTGCTCGCTTAGCTCGCTTGCTCGGGATGGCTCGACGCTTAAATGGTGAGCAAGGGCCGACTTCTCGTCGGCCCGCGTCGAACCACTGGGACGTCTGGACTCCGGGCTTTTCAGCCCTTGAACCAATCGCTCCCCGCCCCGCGGGTCGCTCTCCAAGGGGCTCTGCCCCTATGGCGTTCCTCACTACGTTCGTCCCTGTTACCCTGAAAGCGTGGGGACGTTCTCCCCACACCCCTTTTGGTTCTCGTCCAGTAGGACGGAAATTAACTGGGACGTCTGGACTCGAACCAGAATAACGAGACCCAAATTCTCGTGTCCTACCAATTAGACGACATCCCAAAATTATTATATTAGTAGGATGCCTGTGCGCTCGGGCTTCTCTGGCTCATCGACGGCCCTTTAATTTTTTCAGCCTCAAAAGCATCTAATACTTTTTTCTGCAAATATTCGCGAAAACTCTGGGTTATGGGGTGAGCTATATCCCTATGCTCGGATTGCGTCTTGTCCGAAAATGCCGGGGCCTTAGCCGTTTCGGGCAACTGGCCGGCGCATTGATTACAGAATTTGGCTTTAGCTTCATTTCTGAAAGAACACTTCGGGCACATGTATTTTATCTTTCTCGAAGGCATTGCGATAAATAAACCTCCGTTGCCTTCAATAACCTTGATGTTACGCACTACAAAGGCATTATCAAAAGTAACAGTAGCATAAGCCTTTAATTTTTTATCCGGACTTTCTTTTAAGAATATTCTAGTTTCAGTTATCTCCATCGAGAGATCCTCCTCTAACAATTAGAAAGTTCTGGCAATGAAAGTGCGCCAACCCTTAAATCGGCTAAGCCTCTTCTGGAATCCCTCCCCCTCCTTTCTAGACTTCAGTATCGCGAATACGCTCGGTCCGCTGCCAGACATGCCTGCTGATCCAGCGCCCAAGCGAAGCAATTCCTTTTTTATTTTATTTATCTGCAGCGTAAGAACATCCGCAGCAGGTTCCAGGCTATTAAAATGCATCCTGATGGCAAGCCCATAGCCGCGAATCTTGCCGGATTTGGCTAAAAGGCGAGTTAACATATTAACATTTTTGCCCTTTCTTGTCAATGTAAGATTGGGGGCTAATCTGCGGCCCAAAACGGGCTTAAATCCGGGCTGTTTTAGCCTGTCAAACTGCTCAAAAACGCGCTTTGTAGACAGGCTAACCTTAGGCGTAACCAGAATATGCCATAGACGCAATCTGGTATTAACAGGCTTAAATGACTGTTGCGGCTGAAGAGACAGGCTAAAACGGCTGCCGGTGATAAAAAACGGCACATCCGCTCCGATTTTCCCGGCTATTCTCAAAAGATCTTTTTTTTCTAACTTCAGCTGCCACAATTTGTTTAGCGCTAAAAGAACAGCTGCTGCATCCGAAGAGCCGCCGCCTAAACCCGCGGCCACCGGTATATTTTTTTCTATCGAAATATTAAGGCCTTCTTTGATTGAGAATCTCTTTCTTAATAAATCGACTGCCTTGTAAACTATATTATTGTTACCCTGGGGAACTTGCGGACTGTCGCAGAAGACTATGATTTTATCGTCTTTGCGTTTTTTAAGGGTTATCCTATCGAAAAGATCTATGCGCTCAAATAGAGTGGCGATATCGTGAAAACCATCCTGCCTTTTATTCAATACGAGCAAGAAGAGATTGAGCTTTGCTGGCGCTTTAACCGATATAGATATCATTTATCAAAACTACCCTAGAATCTGCTTGCAGGCTTTAACGATATCTTTAACAGTCAGGCAATATTCCTGTAGAAGCTCTTCTGATTCGCCTGACTGTCCGAATCTATTGGCTATGCCGACCCTGGCTACATAGGTTGGCTTATTAATCGTTACCGCATCATCTACGGCAGAACCGAGTCCGCCGGTCTTGATGTGTTCTTCGCATACCACTATACCCTTAGTCTCTTCTGCGGCTTTTATTATAACTTCGCTATCCACGGGCCTGATTGTGTGCATATTGATTACGCGCGCCTGTATCCCGTCTTCTTGAAGTTTTAGCGCTGCGGCAAGCGCCTGCTCGACCATAATACCGCAGGCAATAATTGCGACGTCATTGCCCTCTCTCAAAGTATAGGATTTGCCTATCTTGAATTCTTTTTTACCGGTAATCGTGAGAACCTTGGGCCGCCCCAGGCGTATGTACATAGGCCCGGGTGTATTTGCCGCGGCAAAAATTGCCTGAGTAGTCTCTTCGGCATCACAGGGCACGATAATCGTCATATTCGCCGGGATCGCCCGCATAAGAGCAATGTCCTCTATGGCATGATGGCTGCAGCCATCCGGCCCGACAGTCAATCCTCCGTGAGTAGCGACTATTTTTACATTGAAATTATTAGTACAAATCGAGTTTCGCACCTGGTCCCATGCCCTGCCGCTGGCAAAAATCGCAAATGTAGAAGCAAACACGGTCTTGCCGCAACTTGCTAAACCGGCTGCCGTAGCCATCATATTCTGCTCGGCTACTCCAAAATTAAAAAACCTGTCCGGGAACTCCTTGGCAAACATGGCCGTCCGGGTCGAACCGGAAAGATCGCAATCCAGGACTACAATATCCGGATTTTGTTTACCCAGCTCAACCAGCGCCTTGCCATAAGCATCTCTTGTGTATAATTTTTCAGCCACTCTATTACTCCAAATCCTTAAGCGCCTGTTTTGTCTCCGATTCAGTCGGCGCTCTGCCATGAAAGTCTGCGACATGCTCCATAAACGAAACGCCTTTCCCCTTTACAGTCTTGGCGATTATAACCGTAGGCTTACCCTTGACCTTCGCTGCCTCATCGAACCCCCCAAGGATTTCTTTCATATTATGCCCGTCTATAGAGATTACATTCCAGCCAAAAGCCTTCCATTTATCAGCCAAAGGTTCGATATTCATAACTTCGCTGACTTTTCCGTCGATCTGAAATCCGTTATAGTCAACTATAGCGCAGAGCGAGTCGCATTTATAGTGGCTCGCTGCCATTGCTGCTTCCCAGATGTTTCCTTCTTGCAGCTCACCATCACCCAGAAGCACATAAACCCTATAATTTAATTTATCAATCCTGGCAGCCAGGCTCATACCTAAGCCTACTGAAAGCCCCTGGCCTAACGAACCGCTTGCTACCTCTATCCCCGGCGTGCGCCTGTCCGGGTGGCCCTGCAGCAAACTCCCTAGCTTACGTAATTTTAAGAGTTCCTCTCTGGGGAAATATCCTGACTCGGCTAAAGCCGCGTAAAGTATGGGGCAGGCATGGCCTTTAGACAAATGAAATCTGTCGCGTTCGGGCCATTTTCTATTTTTAGGATCATGGCGAAGAACATTAAAATACAACGCGCTTACTATGTCCGCAGAAGACAGGGAACCTCCCGGATGACCGCTGCCGGCAGCCGAAAGCATAGCAATGACATCTTTCCTTAAATTCCTCGCTTTATCTTCAAGTTTCTTGATTGTTTCGTCGCTGACTTTCATTTTAATTTTTCAATCTTCCCCTGGATTTCTTTGGTTGTTTTTTCGTCGTTGGATTTTATCTTCAACGCTTTCTGCCAGGCCTCTTTAGCTTTATTCTTATCGCCGAGTTTAAGGTAAGTATCCCCCAGGTGGCCAAAAATAACCGGATCTTGTGTTAAAAAAATAGCTTCTTCTAGCTTTTCCCGCGCCTTTTTGAAGTCTCCTTTTTTGAAATAAACCCAACCCAGGCTATCGACATACGCGCCGTTTTTAGGTTCCTGCTTAAGTGCCTTAACGATTAAATTCTCGGCCTCAGCTAAATTTTCGCCGCTTTCGGCGTATAGGTAACCAAGTGCATTTAGGGCGTCGGCGTTATCCGGCTCAATTGCCAGGATCTCCTTGAATTCATTCATAGCTTGCGGGCGCATATTCTGCTCGTCGTACACAAGGCCGAGGAACAATTTAGCCATTTTATTTTTAGGGTCCTTCGCTAATATCGACTTAAACTGCTCTAAGGCCTTATCAAATTTTCTCTGTTGGAAATAAAACTGCCCGAGAAAATTATGCACATCCAAATTCTCAGGCTCTTCTTTTACGGCCTGTTTCAAAATAATTTCATATTGGATTTCCGCCAGGGCAAATTCCCCCCCGGCAGTATAAAGGAAGGCAAGTAAAGTGCGGGCTTGTAAATTATCCGGATTAAGCTCTAAAGCCTTATTTAGTTGCTCTAGCGCCTTTTTGTTTTCGTTGAGTTTTATATAATCGACCGCGATCCTTAAATGAATCACATCTGAATCGGGATCTAACTGTTTTGCCTGTTCGAATTCCTTAAGCGCGTCTTCGGCCTGATTAGCATTATCAAGAAGTGCTCCGGTCAAATAATGGGCGTAGAGCGACCTTTCTCTATCTGGACTCATTGCGGCGCCAGGGCCGACAAAAGAAAGGCTGATGAGGAATAAAAAAAGGGCTGTAGCTAGACAAAAGCGTAACGATCCCATATGTTAGATAAAAACCTCAATGAAGTGAACCCCGTTAGAAAGGACGCATTCAAGAATGGTCGGCTTTCTAACGGGGTAAATTACCTGTTAACCCCAGGCCCTCTTCTTCAGATGCCTGCGAAGACGGCGCGCCTTTTTTCTTTTATGCGTGCGAATCTTCCTTCTTTTACGTTTTCTGCCGCAAGGCATAATTACCCCCTTTTAAAAAATCTACAAAATTATCTTATTCAGAGGATACTCGACAATTCCCTCGGCGCCGGCTTTTTTAAGTTTAGGGATAATCTCTCGCACAACCATTTCGTCGATTATCGTCTCAACGGCAACCCATCCTGCGTCGCTTAAGTTTGATATCGTTGGCCTTTTCAAAGCCGGAAGCGCATTCAAAACTTTCTTCAAGTTTACGCATTTAACATTCATCTTTAGGCCGACCTTGCCCTCGGCAATAATGGCCCCTTCTAATAACATTGCCAGTTCCTGGATTTTTTCTTTCTTCCAGGGATCTTTATAGCTTTTCGGGTTGGCGATTATTTTTGTCGAAGACTGGCATACTGTATCAATTATCTTTAATTTATTAGCCCTTAGGGATGAGCCTGTCTCTGTAAGCTCGACTATCGCGTCAACCAAACCTTGCGCTACCTTTGCCTCAGTCGCGCCCCAGCTGAATTCTACGTCGGCCGAGACATTCCTGGCTTTCAGGAATTTTTTAGTCACATTAACAAGCTCTGTGGCGATCTGTTTACCTTTTAGATCCGAAACTTTTTTTATCGCAGAGTTTTCCGGCACGGCAATGACCCAACGTACAGGCGACATTGACTGCTTGGCATAAACCAACTCCTTAACCCTGATGACTTTAGCGTCGTTCTCCTGTATCCAATCCTCTCCGGTTATCCCGCAGTCTAAGTCTGTCTCAACGTACCTGGGCATTTCCTGGGCGCGTAAAAGCACCGGCTCGATTTCAGGATCATCGATGCTCGGGAAATATGAACGGCTGCCCACGCTGACCTTGAAACCTGCCTTAAGGAACATCTTAAAGGTTGCTTCCTGTAAACTCCCTTTCGGAAGGCCTAATTTTAGTTTTTTCATTTCTTTCTAATCTCTATAAGTTATTGTAAGTTTATAACATACGGTTTTTATTATACAATTCTTGAACGTTTTTGTAAAGGCAAATATACTGGCAGTTAGGCAGGCTATTATTTTTTTGAAACCCCGGCCTTACCCGGACAGACTTTAACGCATAAGCCGCATATATATTGCCCAACGACTCCGGATTTCTGGAATTGTTTTAATTGTTCGAAGCACTTTTTATGGTCAAAATCTTGTTTTTCAAGCTTGATGGCTGCGACCGGGCAGGCTTTAATGCACATGCGGCAGCTATCGCAATCATCCGGGGTCGGCCCATCTACCTTTAGCGGCATATCAGTAAGAATTGTGGCCAGCCTAAGCCTGGAGCCAAATCTTTCATTTACGAGCAGGTTATTCCTGCCTATCCAACCTAAGCCCGCCAGAACCCCTATTTTCTTATGCGATAAATGAGCAGTCTGCTTTTGCCAGTCTACGATCTGGCTTGCGGCTACGGGCAAAGCCCTGAACCCGGCGTTCTGTATAAGGCTGGACAGCTTGAAACAAAGCTGGTCTAAGAAAACATTAGCCGTGCGATAATGATGAAAGTAGATATTATTAGGCGCGGACTCTAGAGTATCAAAAATAGCCTTGCTTAAAGCAACGCCTATGGAGATGGCGTACTCCAAGCCTTGCGTAGACATTTGCGGCAGATCAAAGTTCTCTTTCTCCGGCGATATGCCCGCAACGCCAAAAACCGCAGCCCCGAAAAGCAGGGCCTGTTCCCTCAATGAATTGTAATTAGCCTCTTTGTCTTTTTTCATATCAAAGCGAAGATTCTGCCTCTTTGCGGATCCAAACCATCAACGTAGAAATACTTGCCGGAGTAACGCCCGAAATACGCCAGGCTCCTGCCAGGGTTTCGGGCTTAAAACGCTGGAGCTTTTCTTTAATTTCGCGGGATAATCCCGGTATAGAGGTGAAATCCAAATCCTTGGGGATCTTTATCTTTTCCAAATGTTTAAATTTACTTATTTCCTCAAGCTGGCGCCGGATAAAGGGAGCGTATTTAACTTCGCTGTCAATATAAGAAGCGAAGTTTTGCGCCAAATTACAATCCGGCTGGAAATTTTTTATATCTTTATAGTTTATTTCCGGCCTCTGGAGTAATTCTTCCAGGGACACGGCCTTATTTAATGCCGAGCTCTTTAAGCTTAAAAGCGCGCAATTCACTTTAACGCCGGGCTTGATCTTTGCTTTCCTAAGCTTTGCAATCTCCGCGTCGATAATCTTTTTCTTTTCATTGGTTACCTCAAGCTCCTCTTCGCTTACCAGGCCTAATCCGTATCCGAATTTACGCAGTCTTATGTCCGCATTATCTTCGCGTAATAGTAAGCGGTATTCGACGCGGGAAGTAAACATCCGGTAGGGCTCATCGGTTCCCTTGGTCGTTAGATCATCGACCAACACTCCGATATAACTTGTTGCCCTGTCCAGGATAAAAGGCCCTTTTCCTCTAATTTTTAATGCTGCGTTTATTCCCGCCACTAAACCTAATGCCGCTGCTTCTTCATAACCCGTGGTCCCGTTAATCTGGCCCGCGAGAAACAGATTCTCGATCAACTTTGTTTCCAGAGTTTTATAAAGCTGGGTAGGCGATACTACCTCATGCTCAATACCGTAACCCGGACGGCTGAACTCTGCCTTTTCTAAACCTTTAATGGAACGGATTATTTTAACTTGAACTTCTTCCGGCAGGCTTGTCGAAAGCCCGTTAGGATAATATTCTTGAGTTCCCAGGTCTTCCGGCTCTAAAAAAATCTGATGGCGTTCATGATGCGGGAATTTAACCACCTTATCTTCTACCGACGGGCAGTACCGGACTCCGCAAGCCTTGATCTTCCCGGTATAAAGCGGAGAAAACTTTAAATTCTCTTTGATTATCCTATGCGTGCGGCTATTTGTATAAGTAATAAAACACGGCAGCTGCGTCAATCGGCTGGCGCGGCCATTAAAAGAAAATGCCAAAGGCGACGCGTCAGGAAACTGTTTCTCTAATTTTGAAAAATCAATTGTTTCTTGCTTTAACCTGGCGCATGTACCTGTCTTAAAGGTCTGAATCTTAAATCCCAAATCCTTTAAATTTCCTGAAAGGCGGATAGAAGCCGGCTCATTGATCCTCCCGGCGGGAAAACTTTTTAAACCTATATGAATAAGGCCGTTTAAAAATGTTCCACAGGCAATGATTACTGCCTGGGAATTAATTTCTTTCCCATCTTTGGTGCGTACGCCTATGGCCTTTTTATTTTTTGTCAGGATCTGGCAGACTTCTGATTCCAATATATTTAAATTCTGGGCATTGGCAGCCAAATTTACCATATACTCATTATAGAGCTTACGCTCAATCTGGCAGCGGCTTGAGCGTACGGCCGGGCCTTTAGACATATTGAGCATCCTGTAACCTATAGAGCATTCATCAGCAGCTTTAGCCATTATGCCGCCAAGGGCGTCGATCTCCTTGACTAACTGGCCCTTTCCCACGCCTCCGATAGCCGGGTTGCAGCTCATAAGGCCGATTGTTTCGCGTTTTAGGCAGATGAGTAAAGTATCGAGGCCCATACGCGAAGCTGCCAAGCTCGCCTCAATCCCGGCATGGCCCGCGCCTACGACTATAAGATCGTAATTGCCATTCATAATACTATAATTATAATCTAAAAAGTGATAAATACAAGACCTCAACTTAAACTCCAATTTCCAATACTACCAATACTACCAAATAAATCCCAATTTCAAATAAATACCAAATTTAGGATTTGGGATTTTAGATTTATTTGGGATTTTGTAGTATTTGGATTTTGGATTTGCTGAAGGAGGGGTATTATTCCTTAGCCAATTTCACTAAAAGGCCCATCAGGTCTTTGCCTAAAAGCGTACCCAGGCTGCCGGACTTACAACTTTTCTCGGAAAAACTTAAACTGCCGTCGCCTTTTAAATTAGAGCCGCTGATTAATAACGGCACCGGGTCATCAGAATGGGCTTTTATGGCGCATACGGTAGAGTGGTCAGCAGTTACGGCTATCAGAATATCGGATAAATCCTTCTTTTTTAAAAGGGGCCCGAAAAAGAATTTATCAATTGCTTCAATAGATTGTTTTTTCTTCTTAAAATCTCCGTCGTGAGCAGGCTCATCCGGGCCCTTGATGTGGATATAAAGGCCGTCGAATTCTTTTATCCGCTCCCAGGCAATCTTTGCCCAAATGCCGTAGTCGACATCATCGTGGCCTGTGCGGCTCGGGACATCGACTATTTGTATGCCGGTGAGTAACGCTATACCGCGTTCAACCGGCATCTCTACAAAAGAGCCGAAATTAACTTTATATTCGTCTTTTACAGTCGGAAACTTCGGCAACCTGTCTCCGGCATCCCGCGAAAGAATAATGTTGGCAGGTACGCTGCCTTGATCTATGCGTTTTTTATTAATGGCGGCAGCCTGCAGCACCTTGTGTGATTTCTGGGTAAATTCATTGATGAGTTTAGCTGCCACGGCTGCTGCTTCCAAATCAAGGGCTTGCGGCAAAGCATACGCCTCTTGAACGCGCATTTCGAATTTTTCTTTAGCTATGCCAAAAGCGCCTTTTTTCTCATAGGCCGGGTCGGTATTTGAAATATCCGCGCATAAACGCCCGCGCGCGCTCCTTATGACTAATATGCCCCTGTGGCCGATAGTATTTTTAAATTCGAAAGTGGCGTCGCTTAAAATCACCTTGGAATTAATTTCTTTTGCCAAAGCCCCAGCCTCTTCGGTCGAAAGGTTCCTGCCTACCCTGCGGTCTTTAATCGTTACCCCGTCGTCTTCTACGGTAGCAAAGTTAACCCGAAATGCCAGGTCTCCGTCATTTACCTGTAAACCTTCGGCAAAGGATTCCAACGGCCCCCGGCCCGTATAATATTTATGCGCGTCGTAACCTAATAAGCTTATTACCGCGATATCTGATTCAGGAGCAATGCCCTCGCCCACGGTATGCATCAGGCCGGTGATTCCTTGCTGGGCCAGCTTATCCAGATTCGGAGTTAATGCAGCTTCCAGGGGGGTTTTGTCGCCTAACTCTTGTATCGGCTGATCGCCTAAGCCATCCAAGACTATGTAAAGAATTTTTTTCATTTTAATGAGTAGATAATTTATGCCTGTCGGCAGGGTTAATTTGAATATAAATTATAGCATTCAAATTTGGGTGCGTCTACAAATAAAACCCCGCCCTTTTGATAAAGGGCGGGATAAAAAGTTATATCAAAAAGGGCGGGATAAACTCAGCCCTTCAATTTAACACTTACTGTATCCGCAGGAGTGGCACTTGACGCAGCCTTCTTCATGCCTTAATGCTCCGCCGCAATCAGGACAGACGCCGACAATGTTCGCGCCATGCAGGGCGTTCTCAACCACGCTTTCTGCCCTGGCAAGGGTGGCATCTTCGCGTATTGTTTCAGCCTCGCTCATTACTTCTTTTTCATTATTAAGCAGCCTTCTTTCGACAACCCGGGCAATGGCATCAGCGCAAGAGAATATGCGCACGCCTTTTTCCCAGGATGGCGACGGGCACCTTATGCCCCTTAATTGCTCGATTATTGATTTTACGTCTAATTCGGACCGCAGAGACAATGACACAAGCCTGCCGATAGCTTCAAGCTGGCTTGCTGCGCATCCGCCGGCTTTGCCCATCTGAGTAAAAACCTCAAAAGGCTTGCCTGCCTCGTCACAATTTATAGTTACATAAAGATTGCCGCAACCTGTGGAGACCTTTGTCGTGGTGCCGCAAACGACTTCAGGCCGTGGCCGGGGGGTAATCTTGCCTTTAGCTGCTGCTGGCTGTTCAAGACTTTTATTTATAGTTTTTCCTACATTCAAAACCTGTTCCTCGCGGCTGCCGTCACGATAAATAGTAACTCCCTTACAGCCTAATTTATATGCCAAGAGATATACTTCTCTGACTGCGTCTTCGTTAGCCTCTTTAGAAAAATTTACAGTTTTTGATACCGCGTTATCCGTATATTTTTGAAATGCTGCCTGCATGCGGATATGCCAGATAGGCGAGATATCGTGCGCGGTAACAAAAACCTTACGCACATCTAGCGGTATCTCTTCAATCTCGGCTATAGAACTCGACTCGGCAACTTTCTCCATCAATTTGCGTGAATAAAAATTTCGCTCCTTAGCCACTTGTTCAAAAACGGGATCGACTTCCACCAGCTTATCGTTATCCATCACATTGCGATAATAGGATATCGCGAATAGCGGCTCAATACCTGAAGAACTCGGGCCGGCTATAATACTGATAGTCCCTGTCGGGGCGATTGTCGTCAATGTCGCATTTCTTAAAGCTAAAGGCGGATTCTGTTTAGCGTATATGCTCTGATTAAAAGCCGGGAATGTCGAACGTTTCTTGGCAAGTTTGACGGAAACTTTCTGGGCCTCTTTAAGAATAAAGGCCATAACTTTCTCGGCTAATTTTACTGCCTCGTCGCTGTTATAGGGTATTTCCAATAAAAGCAAAAGGCTGGCCCAGCCCATGACCCCCAGGCCGATCTTACGCGTCTTTCTCGTATTTTCCTCTATTTGTTTAAGGGGGAATTTGTTGACATCTATGAGGTTATCCAGGAAATGCACTCCTGTAGCAACCGTCCTCTGCAACTTTTCCCAGTCTATCTCAAATTTATCATTATTCCCTTGAACCATATTGAACAGGTTGATGGAGCCTAAACAGCAGCTTTCAAAAGGCAGAAGCGGCTGCTCTCCGCAGGGATTTGTGCTTTCGATCGCTCCCAGAGCCGGAGTGGGATTATTTTTATTTACTCTGTCGATGAATATTATACCGGGCTCGCCGTTATTGTGAGCCATCTCGACGATCAAATCAAAGACCTCTTTTGTTTTAAGCTTCTGGACAGGCCTTTTTGTATGCGGATCTATAAGATCATACTCTTCATTATTCTCTAATTTTTCCATAAAATCATCGGTAACGGCTACGGAGATATTAAAATTACTTATCTGCTTATCCTTCGATTTACAGGTTATGAATTCCAAAATATCCGGATGGTCAATGCGCAATATCCCCATGTTTGCGCCGCGGCGTGTTCCGCCTTGTTTGACAGCTTCGGTCGCCGAATCAAAAACTTTCATAAATGATACCGGGCCCGAGGCAATGCCGCCAGTAGAACAAACCTGGCTGTTCTTAGCCCGCAGGCGCGAGAAAGAAAAACCTGTGCCGCCGCCGGTCTTATGTATAAGGGCAGTGGATTTTATCGCCTCGAATATGCTCTCCATCGAATCTTCAACCGGTAATGTAAAACATGCGGATAGCTGGCCTAATTCTTTGCCGGCATTCATAAGGCAGGGACTATTGGGCATGAATTCCAACTCGGTCATCGCCTTGTAAAAACGGCTGGCTGTCTGTTCGAGTTCAAGATTAGTCGCCCCATAGTGCTTGTCAGCCGAGGCTATTGCATTGGCTACTCTTTTGAACATCTGCTCGGGTGTCTCGACGACCTTTCCTTCGGCGTTCTTTCTCAGGTAGCGGCGCTCGAGAACCTTTAAGGCATTTTCTGAAAGTTTAATTGCCATTCCCACCTCTAGTTTAGCGCTAAACTCTTACGCAATCTCAAATTTTTTGGGTTTTTATTAAAATTTTTAACAAGTTAATTTGTTGGCTCAAGCGTTAAAAGTATACCTCTGATAATTTAACCTGTCAAGAACAAAATACAATATATAGTATGCTTAATTTTAGAAAATACCACAAATAGTGGTTTTGGCCTTTAAAAACCTAGCGGACCGCGATGACAGAATCCCGAATCACGAGCTGCGGCTTAAACGGCAAATGCTTGACAGCGACGGGTTTGCCGCTAATTATATAAAGAAGTACCTCTAAGCCTTTTTCGCACATTTCAGTTAAGGGTTGGTGAACAGTAGTCAATCTAATCTGGCCGAAGAGGCCGATAGGGTCATCATCAAAACCGACTATGGAAATATCCCGGGGTGTTTTTATGCCCTTTTCCGCCAACGCCGAAATAACCTCCATGGCCATATCGTCGCTGGAGACAAATATACCTGTAGGCCGTTTATCCAACTTGATTATTTTCTCACAAGCCAGGCGCGCAGAATTACGCGAGTAATCACCCTTTAATATATATTTTTCAGATAGACTGATTGAATTATCCTCTAACGCCTTTTTATATCCTTTGAGGCGGTCTTGAGCTGCCTGGGTCGTAACATCTCCGGTAATGTGAGCGATCGATTTGTGGCCTGAACTAATAAGATAACTCACTGCTTCATAGGCGCCGCTTTTATTATCGACATAGATACAATTTACATCATTTGTCTCAAGCCTCTTGTTTATCACTACGCTCGGTATCCCCTGCTTTAAAGCCTCTTCGAGTTGAGGTTCGTTACCGATTATGTCGGCAAAGATTATGCCGTCTACGGCATTAAAATTAAAGGCTGCGTTCCTCGAACCCAGATGCAATAATAAATCCAGGTGCATCCTTTCACAGGCCGTACCCAGGGCGCGGATGATTTCAATCGCATAGAAAGAATGGAATACGCCGCTATAACGCGGTATTACCAAGGCTATAGTGTTGGTTTTTCCACCTGCCAGGCGCTGGGCGCTGGTGTTGGGCTTGAATTTTAATTTGCGGACTGCTTCTTCTACTTTGAGGCGGTTAGCGGGGCTTACAGAAGGAGTTTTGTTTATTACGCGCGAGACTGTAGTAATCGAAACGCCGGCTTCTCGCGCTACATGTTCAATGGTAACTTTTTTCACTTTTAGAAAATAAAATAGAGGATTACGTAAATTATTGACAAATAAGACTAGAATTCCAAAGGTTTTTAACGCACTGCGTCGCCAACCTTGATTTTACGCTTCGCGTCGAGCTTTATAATATCAGCGGCGCTTATATTCTTTCTTGTCTGGACTACCTCGATACGGCCGATATTAACATTGTTGTGATACACATCCAGCTTTCTGCCGATACTCAATCCTTGATTCTCGCCTAAATTTATTACGACAAAATTATTTGCGTCATTTAAAGCAATAACCTTGCCGGAAATTATCTTAAGGTTGTTGACATCTTCACCCTTAACGACTATGGGGGGCAACTCTACGTTTTTTGCTTGGGCTTCTTCTTGCGCTCTGACCGTCGGCTTATTCCCACCCGGGAGGGATCTTATATCCTTGGTCGCCTTAGCCACTTCGTCTATCTTCTGTTCCAGGCTCGCGTTCATCTGCTCAACCCGTTCGTCTAATTGCACGCGCTGCTCTTCGATTGATTTCAATTTATTTTTAAGGGCGAAGTTGGCGCTGTTTATCTCTTTTATGCTGGAGCGCAAAGTTAGATTTTCCTGTTTTATGCTAACGAGCTGGTCTAAGATCTCTTTCTTATCTTTCTGTTCCCGCAGTAATTCCGAGGACAGATTCGCTGCCAGCCTCTCATTGTAGCTGGCCTTACGCGACGATTCCTGATTTTCCTGGTCTATTTTTGACACCTGCAGGGTCAAATCGCTTTTCTCCTTACTGACCTGGTCTAATTTTAACTGTAAATCCGAAACTACGGATTTTAAATCGGTTAATTGTAATTCCAAATCAGCCTTGGTTTTCAATACCCCTGCCCAATATTCATCCGACTCCACGATTTTAGGTTGTGCCGGTTGTTCGCTGATGGCAGCGGGCGCTTCTTTTTTTGCCGCGGCCAGGGCCTGAATTTTATCGACAAGTTCATCTTTTTCTTTTGAGAGGACGTCAAATTTTGACTGGAATCCGTCGCGCTCAGATTTTAAAGAAGAGAGGTCTTTTTCAAGTTGCGAAATCTTGCTCTGCAGGCGGTCTTTCTCCTCTTTTAAGCTAGACGTTTGGGCGGATAAGGTGCTTGTCTGGGTATTGAGTTTTTCTTTTATATCATTATAATTTTGCTGTAGCGATTGCCTTTCCCGGAAAAGCTGCAACAAGAAAAAAATGCATACCGACAGTAAAATTAATAATCCGACGACAACAAATTTAAATCCTTTTCCCATTGAACCCCCTATTTATTTTAAATTTTAAGCCTTAATAAACATATTACGCACTACTAAACTGGCAGCTCCCAGCGCAACGCCATTTTCTCCCAAACGCGAAGGTATAACCTTGACTGCCTGGGACATTTCTTTAAAACACCATTCGCTGATTGTCTGGCGCACGGTATCAAACAAGACGTTGCCTAATTCTTCTAAACCTCCGCCGATAATCACAAGCTGAGGATTAAAGACATTTACGAGAAAAGCAATTTTCACTGCCAGGCGTTTGGCCGCCGAACTAACAAGCTCCAAAGCTAACGGATCTTCTTTTCCGGCTGCCTCTATTATAGAGTTAAGCGTAATCTTGGATACGTCTTTGCCGGAAATTTCAAAAATCAAAGAAGAATTGCGCGATTGCGGCTGCGATAAAAATTTACTTTTTGCGCTCTCCACTAACCCTAGATCCGCTTCTGTGCGTTTCAATAAACAAGGGGCTCCAAACTGGCAATTAAAAAGTTCATCCTCCCTGGGATTAGCTATGGAGATTTCGCCAGCTGCTCCGCCTGCGCCGCGGTAAATCTCTCCGTTTATCATTATGCCGCAGCCGACTCCTGAAAATAAATAAAGCAGGTGTTTTGTATCTTGGCTTAAAGTCAACCATTGCTCTCCGAAACAAGCAAGGGTCGCGTCATTATCAACGAACGCATCCACGCCAAACTCCCGCGTGATTATATCTTTAAGAGGTAAATACACGGATGCATAATCAGTGCGGTTTGGAGAAATCTTTTGCGGCCAAAGAACAGTCTCGCCTTCCTTGTCTACTATTCCGGCTATGCCTAAACCCACGCCTTCAACAGACTTGTCCAGCCTCTTAGCCTCCTGAACAAGCTCGCGCGTGATGCTGACTATAGCTTCAACTATATCCTGTATATATAATTGCGGCTTTTCTCTCTTAACGCTATGAATCAATTTTCCGTTCAGGTCGGTTATCACGCCGACCATATTCAAGAGATTTAAGCCTACCCCGATAGCGACGCTCTTAGAGGAATTCAGGTCTAATAATAACGGCCTTCTGCCCCCGCCGGAAACGTCGAGAGCTTTTTCCATTACTATATGCTTGCCTAGAAATTCCTCGATATAATTCGAAACAGTAGCGACATTAAGTCCGACGATCTTGGAGATATCAGTCTTGCTTATTGGCCCACTTCGCCTGATAGCCTCTAAGATCGCTAAATTCCTTCGGGCTCGCTCTGACAAAACTTCGCCTTCAAAACTCGAAAGTTTCACTTTTATTCATCTCCCCTCCGTGGCTTTTTAAAATTTTTAGAGGGTATTCTTAAACTGACTAGTTAAATTTTATATTACTACACAAACTAAATTAAGTCAATAGGTTAAAGTGTAATTTAACGTTTAAATTTAATTGCTAAAGGCAGGCTTTTTACTGAACTACTTAAGGGGAGAATAAAGACTAATCTTTCCAGCTATCTTTTAAGGTATAAAAGACTTTTTTGGGCACGCGGATTGGGGCTCCATCCCTTTCGCCTATCTTTACTATGCCCCACCACTCTTCATTCATATTAAGATTTTTTTCTGCAGCAATATCGAAGTAATATGCCCCGTTTGGCCAGCCCGCTCCCTCATCCTGAATAGAATATCCTGACGGGTCAAAATCGTTATGCTTCCACCATTCATCGCTCCATTCGAATACAAACCCACCCAAGCAATTACCCTCTCCGTTGCCCTGTACTAAATTCCTTTTAATCTCTTTCCATTGAGAGCTAATAAATTCCGTCTGGACATCTTCGTCGGGCTGCTTCTTTAACGCATCAAAAGAATCGCAGCCAAACTCCGAAAATAAAAATGGCTTTCCCCAATTATTCTTGACTTTAGAAAATGCCGAACCGAAAGATTTACCGTTGTATACGGAACAAGCCAGAAGATCTAAATTGCCAGAAAACTTTTGCGCGATCTCTATATTGTCAAGGCCGCCGTTTCCTAAAGCAACCGGATGCGCTTTGTCTATTTTTTTTATTTCCCCTGCCAGCTCATTCACAAATTTATAGTAAATCTCTGCCATTGCCTCGCGTTTTTTCATAGGGTCGGCAACACTATCAAGCTGCGGGCTGGTCCAGACACGTAACTTCTCCTTACCGAAGGAAAAATTGTTTTCATTACCCAGGGTCCAGATTAAAATCGCCGGCTCATCTTTAAATTCTTTAACCATTTGCAGGCAATTATCTTTGACGCGTTTACGAAATTCAAGGTTAGCATAATCCGGAGCAATCCCTTCCCAGAATCCCAGCCAATTACCCATTACTGTGCGAATTCGAAAATTCTTATAAAAAAAGTTTATGATTTCCTTTGTCCTCTCAACATCCGGTCCGGGCTGGTATATCCTTATCGTATTTACCCCCAGGTCTTTCATTAAATCCCCGTCCATCTTAAAAACGCCGATATCCTGCTGCCATAAGTCATACGAATTATCTTTACCTATAGGCATAGGATTATAACAAACGCCATTGATAATGTAAGGTTTATTGTCGACAATAAGTTGAGAGCGATTATTCTTGTCTTTGCCTATAAATATTCTTTCAGGCTCTTTCGCCAAATGCCCGCAACCCGAAGATAGCAGAAATAGAAAAGCCAGGGACAAAGTCAAAAACTCTTGCTTGACCTTTACCCCCGGCCTTGTTATCATTTTTGCGCTTATTTTTATATTCTTCTGCACAAGCTGCTTAGAACTATTGTCGGATTATTCGTACTTTATATCATCAAGGTAGAATGTTGCGCCTTGAGGATTCACATCCACGTTAGTAGACCAGGCAAAGCCGCCGCTAACATAACTTAGGTCTTTACCTTTCAAATCTATTACATATTGTTTCCAATCTTTTGTCAAAATTACCGGGCCCATGTTTGCGGAATCAGAATCAGGGAATTGACCCATAAGGCCGCCGATCCTGAATTCTTCTATCCTTTCGCCGCCATTTTCGCCTCTTGCCCAGAAGGTAACCTTCGTTGCCTTAGATAAATCATATCCGCCGTCAACATTGCCCCAGTTATTCGGCGGGTTCTGCCAGTACATACCTGCCCAGCGTGCGCCGTTTGTGACTCTGCCGGAATATACTATTTTTATGCAGGTATCGCCGGAAAAAGGTTTCTCCGTAGAAGTCTGGTCTATTGTCAGATCGCCGAAATCACCCATCCAGCCGGAAAGAATATAATGGTTCTTTAGGGAGATTTTATCTGTATAAACATAAAACGGCATCTCTTCCGGAGCCTTGACCTTAGGCTTCATTGCTCCGTCTTTTTCAAATTTTATGTCATCAAGATAAAAAGCCGCGCCCTTGGGATTCATATCGGCGCTGATAACAAACGCGAAGCCGCCGCTAATATACTTTAAATCTTCTCCTGCCAAATTAATAGTATATTTTTCCCAAGTGTTGCTCAATTCAACAGGGCCGATACTACTTTCAGTTGAATCTGGATAGGTCCCTTTGAGGCCGCCAATTTTTACCTTATCAATAATCTCTCCGCCCACTTTACCTTTAGCCCAAAAAGTAAGCTTAGTCATGCCAGTTAAATCAAAACCGCCATTTGTAGAACCCCAGTTATTTGCCGGGTTCTGCCAGTACATACCTGCCCAGCCGGCTTTGCCAGTACGCTTTGCACTATAGTTAATTTCAATGCAGGTCTTTCCGCTATAAGGCTCTGCCGTTACTTCGTCATTAATTTTCAAGTCGCCGTAATCGCCCATCCAGCCGCTGGGGATATAATGATTACCGACAGCCCCTTTGTCAGAATAGACAACGAACGAATCCGCAGCCAATACAACCCCGGATATCACCGATAATAAAACCAACGCTCCTAGTATCGCTAAAAACTTCTTCATTACTCTACCTCCCCTAGATGACCGCTTTTAATAAAGCGGATAAGTTATTTAAATCTTTTAAAAAGGATATTTTTTAGACAGTCCTTAAAGTATAATCTGCCAGCTTAAAAATGTCAAGGGGACTTTATTATATAATCCGAATTTCCATATTATCAAATTCTTGGCTATTTCCAGTATCTCTGCAAGCTGGAATAGCTTTTTCTTAACTGCCTCAGGAACGGGCTCGCCGTGCCATTCCCCTGGCTTGTTACGCCCAGCCACTCCTCATACATGTAACCGTCGGGAAACGGGCCTTTGAACAAACCCTTGCTATCGTGCACAGCCGGCTCATAAGCCTTCCACCACTCATCAATATACTCAAAAACAATGCCGCCAATAGCATTCCCGTACCCGTCTTTATGAAAAGCCGAATTCGAGATTATATCGTGCCAGCAGCCTTCCAAATATTCTGCCTGCAGGCTTTCAGCTTCTTCCCTTGTTTTGCCTTGCGCAAATGCCGGGCCGCCAAATTCGCTTACAAACACTGGTTTGTCTGCCTCATAAAAAACCGATTGCCAAAGGTCGGCAAAACCAAAATTCCCCCGATAGGCATTTGCCGCAAAGGCATCTACGTTAGTGGCGAATTTCGCGAATTTGTCCAGGAATAAAGAATCGCCGTTAACAACGGCTATCAGGTGCTCCTTATCAATTTTCTTAATCTCCTGGGCCACCTTGTCGCAGAACCTGTAAAAGGCCTCGGGTTTTTTATCGGCATTACAGGCTACTCCATATACGTTCTCATTGCCTAATAACCACATTAATATGTAAGGCTCGTCTTTATATTCTTTGACCATACTAAGGGCTGATTCCAACATTTTCTTCTGGTGTTCAGGGTTTTCGTAATCCGTGCCCTCATACCAGCTGGCACCGCTTCCTATGGCATATTTTCCCAAATAGTCTCCCATTACAACCATTATACCGAATTTTTCATAAAGCGTGCGGAGCAGCCTTTTATTTTCCTTGCTTAGGATAAACGGCTGGTGGTAAAGCCTTATGGTATTAACACCCATGTTTTTCATGAGCTGAAAATCTCCAATAGGAAATTCGTCAGGATCCTGTTTATTATTGAAATTCTTGTCCACAAACGCATCATATGGCCCGTCGCTTAAACCATTATGGTTATAATCATAATCCATCCAGTTTATAAGGCTGCCGTTATCCGGGCTCTGGCCGACTTTCGTGGGAGAATAAGTTATGCCTTTCATTATAAATGGCGCGCCGTTTACATAAAGCTGCCAATTCCGGTTATCAAACTGGACGAGCTTTATCCGTTCGCCGCCGATTTTTTTTATTACCTTTACCTTGATTTTTTTGCGCTCAGGCGGGAAAGTTACTTTTTCCAGGATATTCGAACGGGATAGCTTGCCAGGATCGACAATGACTATATCGTTTTTGATATCCTTATCAAATCCATTAATTGTGCGTATCTTGGCATTTTGAAGGTTATAGCCTAAATTAGGATAACGGAATATCAGATATTTAATCTTGGCAATCGCAACCGGGCCAATATACCATGGCGTCTGCCAATAAGTCCAGCCGTAACTGCCGGGAAAATGCACGACTATTGAATAATAGGCTTTTATTGCCTGCTCGATGAATCCCGCTCTTTCCAATGCATAGGCAGTATAAAAAAGTTTTACGCCCTCTGGCCCGGGGGCTATTGCCCACCTGTAAAAATCTGCCTCTAAATCCGGCGTGTTTACGTATTCCCAATGGCTACCCTGCAGTCTGCCTTCTTTCATCGCTTTGCGGAAGTTCGGATCCCAACGCACGCTGGTAGTGTTAGGGAATATCCCCTCGCCTACTGCCTGGCTCAATCCATCTTGGTCAGTAATCTCATATTTGTAATCCTTCGTTCCTACTCCGCTGAATTTCCCGAACTTTTCATAAGCAACAACTGTCTGCGTTCCGCTATCGTAAAGAGTTAATTTTGTCGCGGGTTTTTGTTTTGCCTCTTGAGCCGACTTAACAGGGTTAGCTACTTCACCTTTTATCTTGTCTAAAATTGCCTGGGCCTTCTCAGCTACAGACCAGAACCAGCCGCGCGGATCCCAGGCTTGGGCAAAACGGTAATTGGATACTATCTCTTCTAAAACAGGTTTTGCTTCATCTATTCTCCCGGCATTAAACAGAGCTTCTCCGCGGATAAAATAGCAAGTAGCAACATCATTTAAAGCTGGGTATTCGCCGGCTTTTTCCTTAGAAGCCAGGGCAGTCAAGCTCGCTTCCTGTTTCCTGGCCTCCTCTTTATAATTATCAATACACTCCTGGGTGATTTTATTAATGGCCTCAAGGTCTTTTTTGCTGGATGCATCCCAGGCGCTGCGCACGTATTCTTTAGAAGGCAGTACCTCAGCAGATGCAGCTGATAGCTGATAGCTGATAGCTGATAGCAAAAAGATAATCGCAAAAATAACCCTATTGACTATGACCCATAACCTATGAGATGTATTCATCTTAGTCCCGTCTTTCTCCTCTTCGTCTTTCTTCTTCCAGCCGTCTTTCTTCTTCCAGCCGCCTTTCTCCTCTTCGCCTTTCAACCTGCGCACGAATGTCATATGCCTTGGCCTCTGAAATGTCAAAAGTCATAATAATGAAAATTGCAATTATTGTGCAAACGATCGGGATACCGATATCGCACAGCCGCATATACAATAAAGTCTGGCTTGACTGGTTAGAGCCCAATACGACATTGAATCCGGTCACGTTCAAGAGGACTCCCGAGAGTATTGATGCGCCTGCCTGCCCGAGTTTTTGTATCCACCAGTAAATACCGCTGAACATGCCTTCTCTGCGGCTTCCGCAATGTAATTCGTCCAAGTCGCAGACATCAGCGACCATGGATGGGACCATGGTGAAAAGCGCTCCTAAATGAAATGCCAAAAACGGCACAGCAATCATCAATAAATAAGGATGCGCAGGATTATAGCCCACCCACTTCAGGGCATAACCGAATATCGCCAGACACATGGCGATCAAAAATGTGGCGCGTTTGCCAATCTTTGTAGAGACCCAAGTAGTTAAGGAGATGGCGATTAACGTGCAGACTGAACTTGCGGTCCCAAACCAACCCAATAGCGTGCCGCCCTTCCCCCAGTCGCCGCCATAAACATAATAAACAATGACATAGAGCGTGAAAGCGGAAGCGAGCATAAAGCCGTTAAAGATCAGGAAGGTTACCGCGATAAGCTTGACAAAAGGACGGCATTTTAAAGAAGTCGCGCAATTAGCCAAGAGGTTTTTTACGACCTTCAAATAACCCTTTTCTCTTGCCGGCCTCGGCAACTTATGGAAAAATTCTTTGTTAAAAATCGCCGGCAGTATACCGCCGACCACTATAAAGACTCCGACCATGATGGCAATAGACCGCGCTCCATGAACAATATCCGTAAACATAGTCTTGTTGTTCATGAACTTAAAGAACCAGGGCGCGATCAGCCAGGCGAACTGAGCGAAAAAGTTGCTGAACCCCTGTAATCGGGTCCGCTCATGATAATCCG
>JGI1356J14229_10000852_pt1 | contig 27268 bp, 32 predicted proteins | sample Subgrocontami58m_FD_14229 | JGI IMG/M metagenome (IMG submission 14229) | reverse complement strand
CCGTTGAACAGGCTCAGTTGCTGGGCGCCGTGCGTCGGATCGTCGGTGGGATCGAGTTCGATCGTAATGCGCCGCGCTTTGCCTCGCAGACGCCGGCGTTGGCGCTCGATCACCGTCTCGGCCAGCGTCTGTCCCATCCGGTACAACGCCTTGGCTCCGATGCCATTCTCGAAGCGCGACAATGTCGGCTGCGAAGCCAGCGCCTCTCCCGCGATCGGGTCGCGCCCCACCAGCAGTTTGTGGATCGGGTCCTCGGCCAAGCGCGCCGCGTCGTTGCAGTCCGCGTAGCCACAGGCGATTGCAAACACCCGCTGGCGGATCAGTTCCTCCAGTGTGTGCCTGATCTTGCCCGGCTCACGCTCATCGCCAAGGCACTGGCTCAATCGCTCGGTCAGCCCCAGCCGCTCATCGCACGCCTTGAGCAGCACCGCGCCGCCATCGGAACTGCCGTGCGGCTGATCGAACTGCGCAACCAGGCGCTTGTCGAACAACGCCGGAAACAAAACACTCTGTGCTGTGCTATCGTCTCTCACGCAAAGGCCCCCTCTGTGATGGATCGCTCGTGTCGCAACGGCGTTCTATCACGAGCGGGGCCTTTGCATCAGAAATTTCGTGAATTATTCAGGCTAGTGCTTCGGATGCTCCTGCTCTAACATCCCAAGCACCCCCACGATCGTTTCCATCCCATCCCCGATCCACTTCGCCTGCTCGTCGTTCAACGTCTGGCTTGAAAGCACTTCAAACGTGTCCGACATCGGTATATCGCGGAACTTAGTTCGGTAGTGCGCGCAGTAAACCGCCAGTATCCGGCGGCATTCCTCCAGGTCTTCCCGCTCGGCCCTCTGGAGCATGTCGTCTGAAAGCCCCAAGAGGGCGGCAAATCGTTCAATGGCTTGAGACATGGTTTCCCTCACGACCAAGTTGGGCTATGGTGTAAGCATAACGAGGAGGATCTGCCTTGGGAAACCGATGGTCAGTTCTGCTTATCGGCGTCTTATGCCTGCCTGGTGTCGGTTTTGCCCATGGCGGCGGTTTAGATAGCTGCGGCGGCCATCACGACAGGAAGCGGGGCGGGTACCACGTCCATCGCATAGCCAATTATTGTGCCTGCCATCCCGAGGAAACGGTCTGCAAGGAACGCTCGTCAGAAACAACCAAGAATGAAAAGCCAAAGATTCGCTAACTGGCTTCTTCTGTCGCTGGCATTTGCGGGTTCCTGCAATGCGGAAACGATCATCGGCCGCGTCGTTGGGGTGAGCGACGGGGACACGATCACCATGCTCGATTCGGGCAATGTACAACATAAAATAAGGCTTGGAGGAATTGATGCTCCCGAGAGCGGGCAGGCATTCGGCAGCGTCTCAAAGAGACACCTTTCGGACCTCGCCTTTGGTAAGCAGGCGGAGGCAGATTGCTACAAGACAGACCAATACAGACGAAGTATCTGCACGGTGTATGTGGGCGAGCGGGATGCGGCCTTAGCGCAGCTCGACGCGGGGCTGGCCTGGTGGTATCGAATGTACGCGAAGGAACAACCGCCCCTACAGAGGCAGGAGTATGAGAGCGCAGAGGATAGGGCCGCTGCCGATGGTCGGGGCCTTTGGCGTGACAGTCAGCCGATCCCCCCTTGGGAATGGAGGAAGATCAGGAAAGGCAAGCCGCGATAACCACTGCCAAAGGGGACGCCTCATAGATTTTTCGAGACTGATTGATACGCATATCCACAAAGGCGAAGGACGACCGCTGCAGGTCTTTGAGGCTTCCAGTGCCCCTAATCGCGCGCCCGCGGTGGATCTCACACTTATGCGCGCCAAGTCAAAATGACCAATCCGCTACGTGACAGATATGGTCGTGTTGATGGGATTTTGCTGTTGACGGCCATGGACTACATTGCGAAGCACGGCGGCGCGACTGTTCAGGACGTGGCGGAGATTCTTGGGGTTTCCGCCCACACCGCGCAAAGACTCTTCCGAAACGCCCGGCACCAGTTCGGCGTGAAGATCACTTACCAGAAGACGAACCAACCCTATATAGGGGCCGGGGAGTTTAGTGTTGAAGACTGGGGTGTTTTCGACCGGACACGGGTTCGGCAGTTCTTAAAGAAAGGAAGGAACGGCGTCGCGAATCGCTCGCGGAAATGATTAGCTACACCCAATGTCGGGTGCTCTACGTCAGCTGAAGTAAATCAGCGGCCACGGACGCGGCTAAGAACAGAGGGCCGTCACCGGACGCCTACACGCTGGAGGGTGTAAGAATTTTTGTTTAAATGGCCCACTTTGCAGGAAACTGCCACATTGCCTGGAGTGATAATGACCGTGGCGAAGAAAACAGTATCGAAGAAATTACTGAACGACCTGTTGGGCGATTGCCGGAAAACCTAATCGGCGAGAACAGGCCGTTAAAGCGGATCACCAAGCTCTTGGTCGAACGGGCGCTGGAAGCCGAGAGGCCGGAGCACCTTGGCCATGACAAGAACGAGCCAATGAAGAATCCAGCAATCAAGTACCATGCAAGGATTGGATCGCCGCCCGATCGGCTCGCGTACACCAGATTTGACGATAACCCCGCTCCGCCAATAAGCAATTACAATTTAGAATCCTCAACGCAGCCCTATTTACTGGTGGCCCTGCCCTGGTTTCACGTACATCAGATTGTTGGTAAATTTCTGATGAAGGGAGGGTGATATGGGCAAGAAGGAGCGGGTTGGGAATCGGCAGTACACCGATGAGTTCAAGGTAGAGGCAGTCAGGCTGGGCGAATCGATTGGAGGTAATCCGGCGGCCGAGCGATTGGGTATTCCGGAGTCGAGTCTGTGGAACTGGATGAGGTTGAGCCGTGCCGGCAAGCTCAAGGCGGGGCACGGTACCGCGGGTCCGGTCAAGCGATCGGTTACGGAAGTCGAGGCCGAGAACGCCCGGTTGCGCCGGGAGTTGGCGAGCACCAAGCTGGATCTTGAAATCGTAAAAAAAGCGGCGGCGTATTTCGCGAAGGAATCGCGGTGAAGTACGCCTGGATCGAAGGCCACCGCGACCTGTTCAGCGTGACGCGCATGTGCCGCCAGCTCGGGGTGTCGCGTACGGGGTATTGCCAGTGGAGAACGCGACCGGCCAGTGAGCGCTCGATGGCCAATGCGGTACTCGATGCGCAGGTGGCGGCGCTGCACGCGGGCAGTCAACGCAGCTACGGCCGGCCCCGCATCGTGCGGGCGCTGCGCGAGCAAGGTGTTGCGGTGAGCCACGAACGGGTGCGCAACAGCCTCAAGCGCCAAGACCTGCGCCCGGTGTACAAGCGCCCCTACCGTGTGACGACCGATTCGGCCCATCACAAACCGATCGCGCCCAACGTGCTGGATCGGTGCTTCGATGGCTGGTGCGTCAATGAGGCCTGGGTGGCCGACATCACGTATATCGCCACGAGCGAAGGCTGGCTGTATCTGGCCTGCATCATGGACCTCGCGAGCCGCAGGATCGTGGGCTGGTCGATGAGTGAGCGGATCAAGGCCGATCTGGTCTGCCAGGCGTTGACCTCGGCGTACTGGCAGCGCAAACCGGCTGCGGGACTGATCATGCATTCGGACCGTGGCAGCCAGTACGCCAGCGACAGCCACCGGAGGCTGATCAAAGACTACCGGATGACTCAATCAATGAGCAGGAGGGCCAATTGCTGGGACAACGCGCCGATGGAGAGCTTCTTCAAGACGCTGAAGGTCGAGCGTACCCATCGGTTTCGCTACGACACCCGCGCGATTGCGAAGCTCGATATCGTTGACTGGATCGAAGGCTTCTATAATCGCAAACGTATCCATTCGTCGATCGACTTCAAGACACCGGTCAATTTTGAATCCAGCCTCATGGCTGCTTAAAGTGGTGTACGTCAAATCGAGGCAGGGTCATGGAATCGGCCAAAATGCCCCGTCCGCCTTGCGGCGGCGGCGAGACGACCTATTTTACTTTAACCTCTTCTCTAATTCCTTCCGAAGTGCATTGATATAGCTTTGCGTCAAAGCTTGGTCAACACCCTCCTGCGTGGCGGATAACTCCATTTTTCTCAGGCTCGACAGTGTGCCGAATGTTTGACTTAACTGCTGTAATGCTGACAACCTGATCTTCTTGTCCATACAGAACACCAACAGGTCGTTAAAATGCCTATCCTTTTCGAAGTCAAATTCCTGGATTATTTGCTTAAAGGACGTGCGCATCTCTTCGGAAGCGCGAATATCAACTAAAATGCGCTCAATCATACCGACCATAAAAACCTGTTTTACATCCATGGCCTGAGCCAGACCCGCTATCGAATCGACCATCTCGTTAGTAATTGCGTTTTGCTCGCGAACTCTGGCAATCGCGTGTATCAGACCATCATTCGTCTTTCTTAGTGATTCTGAGGTGTATTGAAAAAACCAGGCAAGTGGCACGAACGCCACAGCCATCGTTCCGACAACCAATGCGAGTAAGGATGCGATGTCTTGTAGTTGCATTAGGCACGGTCACCGCTGGTGACTTCCCCTAATAACATTCTCCAAGTCATTAACAAATGAAAATGGGCTTGGATAGTCACGCTTACGGAAGTAGGGAATCGATTTCTGCTTTGCCATTGCTTGGATCTGGCTTACGACCGAGACCGTTGTTGCCATGCTAAATATAGCGAGCCTATGGGGGAAGGCCGTAGGATTAACGCGAATCAAATCCTCGATTAGGAGGATGCCGGTTCTCAGGAAATCTTGAGTTGCGTCTCTACGAAAACGGCTCGTATCGGCGTCACGTGTAGCTAACATGATATCCATAACGACAAGTTGGATGTCGTTAGCCGAAGCTAATTGGATATATGCGTCGTCCGCATTATCAATTTGCGCGACTTCGTACTTACGGAAAGCTAGTTCGCTCGCATACGGCCGAAGTTGAAGGACATCTTCGTCGACAAGGTAGATCACGCGTCACCCTTCCAAAGTGGAATGCCAATTTCGAACGTCGTATTGTTTCGAGGATTCTTAAGGTTAATATCGCAATCCATCTGTCGCAATATTGTCTTGCACTGAGAAAGGCCAATTCCCGCACCGATCGTGCATCTTCGCATTGCGTTCTCTGCTTTGTAGCCCTCCCTAAAAATATACGACACGTCCCATTCATCCACACCTATTCCGTTATCTGAAAATTCAACATAAATTCGGTCGCCATCTGTCCGCCATGAGAGCAATATTTGTATTTCCGTTTCACGACGCGAATACTTGATCGCGTTTTCTAACAGATTACGAAAAACAGTCAGAAGTGCGTCGGCATCGCTATTCACGGGGGGGACATCGCGGACAAAATCATCAAGCCGCAACGTAGGCTTCCATTTCGCGTTGTATACCTTCGCCAGTGGAATAAGCAAGGGTGGTATCTTGGCTAAGACGTCACCGTAAAGATTGACCCTTCCCACCGAAAGCACTGCATCCCGACCAACGCCGCCATACCGTTCCAGTTGCCAAGCTAAGGCATTTACGTGATCAATCGAGTCGGGGATCGCATAACTAAACTCGCGCTCGATTTGCGAATACACTTTTGATCGTTCTTGAAAATGAGTTAGTGAGCTACGAATAAAATGCAAATTGTTTTGAACGCCATGTAATGAACGTTCCAAATCGTCTGTTACCCTTGAAGCGCGCCAATACATGTGTGTTATTACACAAATAAGCGAGGCGACAAACTCTAAGAATGCCGAATCCTCCCAACCAAACGCCACGATTTCCTTTCGCCCATCGAAATGCAGGACTCTATTTACGACGCGAAGCACGCCAATAACGTTACTTTCCGATATTCCGTCAATTGCTGGCTCGAGAACTGGAACGCAAAGGGTTGCAATACATGCCCCAGCAAGTTCCTCGCGATAATTGTTTGTTGCGCGTGTTGACTCAATTCCTCCGACGGCAATACTTCTTCCTTCATTAAATGTCTTAACGGTAATATTGTCGTCCGTGATCTTGAAGAAGACTTCAGATTTTCTTGGTTTTCCGACGAGACCGCTCGTTGACCGAAGTCTCAGAGTCTCTGACCTTTCGTCAAACAGAAATATCGATACAGCCTCAAAGCCCCACTCTTTAATCAGTAAGCCTACTATTCGATACATGAAGCTATCGATATCTTTTGATGCAACAATTTGTTGCATCGCTTGTTCCCGGAAGCGTAGTTTGTCCAGATCTAGTGAATGTTGGTAAACATTGGACAGAAATGGTGCTACCGATTGAAGGATTTCCAATACCGCTTTACCAGAGCTTTGCTCTGTTGGGTAGACACAAATCGTCGCAATGATTGGAAATTTTTCCACATGGTGGTCTGCGGTTAACGATTGCAGTATTGGAATTACCACGACGCACGAAAGTCCGTAGGCCTCCCGTAGACGCTTGTTGTGCAAGTCAGCCACCCCAGGAATTAAATCTACTAGTCGGGGCACTCTGTGTCTGACGGCTATTCCCGCAGGAGATGTAAGTGGAAGGTGAAATGCATCGTAATCTTTATAATTGAATCCCACCTGCGCGCGCAAGTGCAATCTTCCACTGGCTTCGGAATAAGAATAGAGGGATGCCGCAATTAGCGGCAACCGTCGGATAAGTATCCGCAGGATACTAATCGACGCATTTGTTGATATCTCTCTTGACGCAAGAGACAGATCGTTAACCAGTTCGGTAACGTTTTCGACCGAAGTCATATCTCGCCATTAATTTAGCTGCGTTGTCATTTGCGTCTTCCAAAATAGAAACGCCGACCCACTAGGGTCGGCGTTGTTGTGGACTTGGCGAAAAACTACCACTACCGCCATGAGCCTGCTGAGTTGATGCGATGGCTGACTTGTTGCACGCCATCTTTTGTTGGACATTGAGGAGCATCCTTCACCCAGACAGACCGAAAAGAACTTGTCGCGGACCGCTGTCTCGCCGCACTCCACTGGTACGCTTTGGCCGCCGCAAGAACAGCACTAACATCTCCAGATGCAAGCTGGTTCTTAAACTGAGACCAGTACATATAAAATGGGGTTATTAATGCTAGATTCATGAGCTCTCCTTGATTGACAGAAGAAAGGAATCAACGTACACCTTTCACACTGCCAACCAAGTCATAGACCTTCAACAACAAAAGATCGAGAGTCCATTTTTTAAGCTACCTTAACCCCTATGATGGTGTCAAGTTTATACCGGCTCTCGAAAGAGACTTGGTATTCGGTATTCCGTAGCCGCGATAGCTGAGCGATAGGTCAAGAAGCCTGGCGATGCAATATCTGACTCAAAAATTGCCGCCCAGAACTAGGGCGGCAATTTGACTACCTTATACAAGCCCCCTTTCCGCAAAACTCAGTGCGCTCGTTCCGGCAACGACGAAGTGATCGAGCACCTTCACATCCACCAGCGAAAGCGACTGCTTGAGAGCTTGCGTGAGGGCTTCGTCCGCGCGGCTTGGTTCCGCAACGCCTGACGGATGGTTGTGAGCGAAGATCACAGCGGATGAGTTGAAGCGGAGTGCTCGCTTGACCACTTCCCTCGGGTACACCGAGGTTTGCGTAAGCGTCCCGCGAAACAATTCCTCGGCTTCGATAAGACGATTCTGGGCGTCGAGAAAGAGCGCGATGAACACTTCATATTCCTTTCCGATGAGAAGCAGCCGAATGTACTCCCGCACTGCGGCCGGGCTCGACAGCACAGCAGTACGCTTCAATTCCTCCTTGAGGGCGCGCTTAACGAGTTCCCGAGCGGCTACAATTCTCGGGTGCGTCTCCTGCTCAACCGCACCGGCGGCAAAGAGCGATACCAGACTTCCGTGGTAGAGCTGCCGTGCGATTTTCTCGCCTATGAGGAGCGAGAGAAGCTCCAGATCAGACAACAATACTGGTTCCATGTCGGACTCCTTTCATAAAGAACGATCCGACACTCATAGTTAGCCATCGCGTTTCGCGAAGCACGACGCGAGAACGTGCCGCTGTGGCACGAACCACTGCCGTGCTCGCATCTGAGCCCGCGCATATGCTCTACAGATGCTCGGGAATCCAGACATCTCATACTTCGGCGTCACCAACCACCGGCTGCCCCATCGAACGTTCGGCATGAAGCAGGCCGACCGGCTCTTTCATACCTATGCGATCGGCAAGACCGGCACGGGGAAAACGACACTGCTCGAAACCCTCGCTGTGCAGGACATGGTGCGCGGGCGCGGGGTGACGGTCATCGACCCGCACGGGGATCTCGCCGAACGGCTCGCTGCGCAGGTGCCGTCCTGGCGCCGAAACGATCTCATATACCTCAATGCCTCGGACCCGACACAACCCTACGGGTACAACCCCCTGCGAGGCGTGCAATCGGCCAAAATCCCGCTTGCCGCATCGGGCCTGATGGAGGCGTTCGAGAAGCTGTGGGGCGAGGCGTGGGGCGTGCGGATGGAGCACGTCCTGCGAAACGCGCTCTACGCCCTTATCGAAGCCGGCGATGCGACCCTTCCGGATATTCTGCGATTGCTTACCAACAAGCCATTTCAGAGGCAGGTGCTCGAACGGGTGAAGAACGACCAGGTGAAGGCGTTCTGGACCAAGGAATATCCGAAATACAATCCCCGCTATCAGCAAGAATCCATCGCCCCGATCCAGAACAAGGTCGGCGCGTTTCTGGCCGACCCCCGGCTCTACCGCATGTTCACCACTCCAACAGTCGATCTCCATTTTCGCCAGATCATGGATGAAGGAAAAATTCTCATCGTGAATCTCGCGAAGGGCCGTCTTGGCGAGGACAGCGCCAACCTTCTCGGCGCGCTCCTGGTGACAACCCTCGGCCTAGCCGCCCTGAGCAGGGCGGATACGGATGAATCACGGCGTTTAGACTATGTCGCATTCATAGACGAGTTTCAGAGCTTCACCACGCTGTCGGTGGCCAACATGGTGTCGGAGCTGCGTAAGTACCGGCTCGGACTGTTCCTCTCCCACCAACACCTCTACCAATTGGAGCCAGAGGTCCGGCACGCGGTGCTCGGCAACGTCGGCACCATCATCTCCTTCCGGCTCGGCCCCGAGGATGCGCAGATCATCGCCCGGGAATTCGATCCGGTGTTTGCCCCCGAAGATCTGGTGAATCTCCCCAACCACAGCATTTATCTGAAGCTCATGATCGACGGGACGCCGAGCAGGCCCTTCAGCGCCACGACCCTGCACCCGCGAGCCCTTGAGGGGCAGACGATGCAAGGAGCATAATCATCGAGCATCTGACAATTCTACAGGGAGGGAGACATGAAACTGTTGCTGCGGCGTGACCAGAAGTCAGGGATGCTGGGAGTCGGCAAGGTCACCTTCACGCTCGCTGTCCGAGCGGAGCTTACCGACGCCGAGAAAGGCAACATCAAGAAATACAAGCTCGGGGAGACGATGCTCTATGAGCGCATGACAATGGCCGATCGCGGCAGCGGGCTATTGGGTGTCGCGTCGCGGCTCGCGTTCAAAATGATGAATCTCACGGTGTCGGTCGATGATTTGTCCGGCGGCAAGAAAATCGATTGCAAAGATATCGTCGAGATGCTCGCGGTTGAAGACCAGATCAAGGAAGCCGCCCAGACTTTCAAGAACGTGCTCGAAGCCGCGGCCTCCTTTGGCGGCGAGGAGGTGATCGAACTGAAGTAACGTGTCCTCGAACTGGTGGAACGGGGTTCTCGACCTGTTCGGCGGAACCGGTCGCGAGCGCGAGCTTCAGGAAACCCGCGACCTCTGCGCGCGGGTCCAGAGCGCCCTCGGTGACTCGCCCTTTGCGGACGAAAAGCGGGTCAACAAGTTTCTCGTTGACCTCATCCATGACATCTGTGAGGAGCGCGGCGTCACGCCGTCGATTCCGCTCGGAGGGATGCTGTTCGGGACCATCAAGAGCCTGTTGTACTTCGACGGACTGTTGGTCGAGCTGCCCGAGCAGTCTGCTCTCCCCAAGCTCACGCTCGAAGAGGGCGTTCTTCTGCGGGCGACGCTCAACCGGCAGTTGCGGTTCCTGGCGGATGAGGAGCGGCTACGACCGATCTGGCGCAACAAGCTTTTCAACCTGTTTGCGGGCATGCTCGACTACTTCCCGCTCTCCGCCTTCACGGATATCGATGAGCAGGGCGTGGCCGCCGACGATTCCGTCGTGCTGCCGGAAGCCCGGGCCTACGACCTCTGCGACAACCTGCCCGAGCTGGTCGAGCGGCTCATCGTCAGTTTCTACGACGACGATCTCCAGAACGCGCATTTGTTTCAGCCGCTGCGTGAGCGCTTCAATAGCAACCTGTACCGGCTTTCAGGCATCCCAGACAACACACCGCATGAAGAGGTCAGCAGAAGAGCCATCCTTCCAACTAAGAATAAGAACCTCTCCCCGGAGTACCTCATCGAGGCGTACCTCCAGGGAACGCCGTTTCTGCCGTTCTTCCACCACGCGCTGCCGTTCGCTATTCCCTTCCCCGCCCGCTTCGAACACACGCACGTGGTCGGCGGGACGGGACACGGCAAGACGCAGCTCTTGCAGTTCCTCATCAATCACGACTTGGTGCGCTCGCAGGAGGACGGCCGCTCGGTCGTGGTGATCGACAGCCAGGGCGATCTCATCCGGAATCTCTCTCATCTCGCGTATTTCAGCCCCGAAGCTTTTGACGGTCTTGCCGACCGATTCGTCCTCGTCGATCCCAACGACGTCGAGCACCCCGTCTGCCTCAACATGTTCGACTTCAACCGGGACCGCTTGAGCGGCTATGCCCCGGTTGACCGCGAGAAGATCCTCAACGCGACGGTCGAGCTGTACGAATACTTCTTCGGCGCGCTCCTCGGAGCCGAGCTCACCCAGCGCCAGGGCCTCATCTTCCGGTACCTCGCACGGCTCTTGATCGAGATCCCCGACGCGACGATTCACACCCTCCTCGACCTCATGGAGGACGGTGAGCGGTTCCGCCCCTATATGGAGCGGCTCTCCGGGACGGCGCAGCGGTTTTTCGCGACACGATTCTTCGATCGGCAATTCAACGAAACGAAGAAACAGATCCTCACCCGCCTCTGGGGTGTCTTGAGCAATGCTTCCCTGGAGCGGATGTTCTCGCACGCGACCAACAAGGTCGATATCTTCGAACTCCTGAATCAAGGCAAGATCATTCTCATTAACACGGCGAAGGACCTCCTCGGCCAGGAAGGCTCGGCCATCTTCGGCCGGTTCTTCATCGCCCTCATCGCCCAAGCAGCGGTGCAGCGGGCGGCGCTTCCCCCATATGAGCGCCGGCCCACCTTCGTGTATATCGACGAGGCCCAGGATTATTTCGACGACAGCATTTCCGATCTCCTGCACCAGGCGCGCAAATACCGCGTCGGCCTCGTCTTCGCCCATCAGAACCTGGACCAGCTCGGTGCGGAGCTTCGCTCCAGCGTCCTCTCTAGCACCACGATAAAGTTCGCGGGCGGCGTGAGCGCAAAGGACGCGCATGCGCTCGATGCCGAGCTCCGGTGCACCGCAGATTTCTTGATGGCCCAGAAGAAGGAACACCACCACACAGAATTCGCCTGCCACGTCCGCAACTTCACTGGGAAGGCCCTCTCCGTACGCATCCCGCTCGGCTACGTCGAATCGCTGCCGATGATGGAGGCACCCGAGCACCAGCTTCTTCTTGAGGAGAACCGCGCCCGCTACAGCGCGCCGCCCGTTATTCCTCCGAGCGCTCCGTTCGCTCCGCCTCGACCGGCACCCGAACCCCGAAGAGCGGCGACGCCGCCGAAACCAGTGGAAGCGGCGACAGATTCGCCACCGCAAACGACGCCCGTTCCGCTGGAGGTGGCGGTGCCCGTGTCGGCGTCTATCGGGACAGCAACGGAAGCCAAGCGAAAACCGCCGCCAGCGAGAAAAGACGCCACGCAGCCGGGGCGCGGCGGCCAGCAGCACAAGTATCTGCAGCACCTCATCAAGCAGCTCGCCGAAGAGCGAGGATTCCGGGCTTCGATCGAGGAAACGATCCTGAATGGCGCCGGTCGCGTGGATGTGTCGCTTGTCCACGGAAAGAGCCGGATCGCCTGCGAGATTTCGGTCACGACGAACCAGGACCACGAGCTCGGGAACGTCGAGAAGTGCCTGGCCGCTGGCTATACCGAGGTTGTATTAGTGGGGAGCAACGACCGGCACCTCAAAGCGCTTGCCAAGTTCGTCGAAGAGAATCTGGACGAGAGCGAGCAAGGCAAGGTGCGGTACCTCATCCCGGAGCGCTTGACCGAGTATCTGGATTCATTGGGAGAGGCTCCGCCGCCTACAGAGCAGACCGTGCGCGGATACAAGGTGCGCACCGTACAGCAGGTGGTGGACCCGAAGGAAGTGGGGGCGCGAAGGCAGGCGATTGCGGAAGTGATCGCGCGATCACTAAAGAGGTCGAGGGATTCGTAGAGCGAAGCCTGAACTATCGTGAAGGCCACACACTATATTGATTGATAACGGTTATTACTTGTCACTGCTCATGCGGACAGACGCTGGATTTCCGTTTGTCCATCCTTAAGCCTTGAGTCAACCGGCATTGACCCTACCATTGTTTGTAATTCTTTCGCTCTCGCCTGAAGCATATTCGGGTCGCCAACTGTCGCAAGAAGCTGGCCGTACGTAACTACCTGCTCGTCGTTCTTTGACAGCTTCAAGCCGGCAGTTCGCAAGCGCGAGAGTTTGCGCTCGACGGCTCGCGCAGCTTCGGCCACGGTCATTGGTGGCTTACTCGTCGGGCCTCTCTTGCGGCAGACTAGGATAGTGTCGAGCTGAATCGGCTCCTTGGCTTGGGACTTCGGCATTGCAACGGACATTTCAGCCTTCACCGGCTGAGCATTAACTACACAAAATCCCGCACGCAGGATGGCCTCACCAACCGATAACCAGCCTTCGTCGCGGGAGTGGTGGTAAGTAAATACCAAGAGCCCGTCATCCCTCAACACACGACGGCATTCGGTAAGCACTTTTGCCAGCTTTGCCGAGAACATCTCAGACGATGTGTCTTGAACCTCATGGGGATTGCGTGTGGTTGTCGTACGTTGAATGAACCCCCTTGGGAAAAGGCATTGCCAAGCGAAAAAGAAGTCCGCCAATTCAGAGTAATGAACGTTGTCGAAAAACGGCGGATCGGTCGCGACAATGTCGACACTTTTGTCTGGAAGTCCGCTATCGGCGGAATCTCCGCATGACAGATATATGCCTCGCGGTTTCGGTGCATTTTCGCGCGGAAACCGGGTATCGACGGTTCCCGTGTATGGCAAGGACGACACGACGGATTTGACGCCGTACGCTCCGAGCTCAGTGGGCATGCGCTGATACTCTGAGGCTCGCAGCAATCGCGATCGGAAAAGATTCGAGAAAGAGCCTGAGCTCTTTGGGGTGCCCCAGACATTCGCTTCTATAGGCACGCGCTCAGGCTTCAGAATGTGGTGCGAGAACATGTGGCGCACAGCACCAGTTCCTTCCCCCTTGTATGAGGCGAACAAATTGTTGAATTCCAACACCCCTGAGAAGAGGATAAGGAGCGCATCCCTAGCTTCTATATCGGAGATTTTTGCGATAGCCGCCTGAAGTCTGCCGAGAACGAGCAACTGACGATCATTGAAGAAGTCCTTCCAGGACGAAAATCCGTAGTTCATCGCCTGGCGCGTATTGAAGCCCTGGTCGAGATGTAGGTCGGGTAACGTGATTCTGCGAGAGGCCAAATCGTGATTCAGAGCCTCGGAACATTTTGCAAATGCAGCAATATCTTCATTCGTCGCAGGCAGGTATTCTTTATTATCCTCGGCTGTAAGCACCAGTTTCGCGTAAAGCCGAAAATTCGGTCGAGTCGAGGCCGCCACACGCGACGCGATTACGCTGAACTCGTGTACGCAGTGCGGGCAAGTCGCTTTTGCTCCTTTTGCCGGGGCATCCTCAGGGTTGAAGGCATGGTTGCAGTGTCGGCAAACCGCATTTGATTCCCCATACTTGCCCTCGAAGATGCCGCCGCATACCGGGCAAAGTACCTGTACTTCTGGTTTTCGCTTCGGGTATGCGTTCTGGGCAATCACATAGGAAGGGAATAAGTCGAATGCCTTATCGCATGCTGGGCACTCGGCTTGCATTACCCAAAAATAGTAGAGAACATCGCAGAGCCGACCTCTTGAATCCAGCGAACGATACAGATGTCTGGTGGACTCGCCAATTTCATTGTCGAGGTACTGAAAAACCTCCTCGAGTCGTTGGTGGTCAATCCTTGACAATGCGACCCGCACAGCTTCTACGGCGACGGGATTGATGTCTCTGCCCACCGCTACGAGTCCGAGTTTGTGGGCCTCTGAAATAGTCGTGCCCGATCCCATAAAGGGATCAAAGACCGTCAGGGTCGAAAAATCGTGCTGGCGATAAAACGAACTTGCGAGATCTGCGTCGTCAGGAAGGGTGCACCCGAGCAGGATGCCCCTAAATACCGATCCTAGGCGCTTTGCCCACCATTTGTGGACGTGCTGAAGCGGGCGATGAACCTCTTTACGCCAGCTTTCGCGTTCCGCGAGGATTGAGAGGAAATCAACCGGGAATTCGTCGCTTTCGATGAGCGTTCGTTGCTTGTTGGGCATAGCTTTTACCGCCGCTCTGGCGATTCACGTAAGGACACCTCTGTTGCTGGAGAACCGCGAAACCTCCAAGCGCGGAATTGATGCTCCGCGCGGGCATGAGGGTTCGGAATTCGCGTTGGCACGATTGCATTGGTCTGAAGGTCAAAGGCATAGCCGACCAAGAGATTGTCTGCTTCCCGGCGGGATACCTCGCCCACTTGAAAAAAGCGCTCGTCCGGTGTGACATCGAAAGGCAGAATTAATGTTTGCTCGTGCGCCGCGCCTTCGAGCAGGCGAAATGGAGTGGGCACGACGTACATCTTTCTGTCTCGAATCATGATGTCGCCGTAGCTGCCGAAGCCTCTTACGCTCTTATTCTCGTGCTCGTAGTCGTGATCTGCGTTCAGAAAATCGCCATGACAGAGCACCAAGTCCATGATCGGATAGCTATTCCCGTCTGGTTCCGCCGGATATCGACCGAAAACGTAATACACCGTCCTGCCGTTATGCAGCCCTGTAGGAATCTGGCTGTTGCTATCAAAATCAGCTTCGCGGCCGGGATAGGCGAGTCCCTTGATCTCGTACCCTTCAGTTGAAGCCACCATGGTGAAATCGGGGTAGGTGTTTCTGCCGTTGCGGTCGAAGTGAAGTCTTGTGGCAACCAATCTCGATTCAAACCAATTCTGGAAGTGGAACTCCTTATCCGACCGGCTTTCGCGATGTATCAATTCATTCCTTCGAATTGCTTCTACGCATTCGATAAAGACTTGGAAGATGGTCATGTATTGGGTAGACGCCGCTTATTATTTTTTCGTTAGGATAGAGACTGGGCAGCCTGTATTTAATCATGCCATTTTGCGTAAACATACACAAACACCCCGCCTTCAACACTTTGGTGATTAAAGAAGCGCACCGTGAACAGCCAGGGGCTGTTCTAGGTCTTCCGGAAACTTCACGGACCGAATACCTTGCCCCAGCCAGACACCGACGTCCGTCGTGCGGGTGAAAGCTTTGCGGAAAACGGCACCGCACAAGAAGACCGGCGTGGCGACCATTACTCCGTTCCGATCGCCCGTCATGATTGGCCGTTCGCCGCTTGGGCTGATCAAAAGCTCAATTGTTGGTTGGGGCGGTTCGCCCAATCCAGTTCTCAAGATGGGTAGTACTGGCTCAATTCGCTGCTACTACTAGAACTTGAGTGTCGCCCATCCTTACGACCTCTTCCATGCCTCGCAGGTGGTCATCGACGCCTGCGGCGATCGCCGGATTGACCCGCTTTGTTAATTTTGGTGGACTTATATCCAACAAAACTCGATTGTACTTTACAATTTACGAGAAAATCAGCAGAATGGTTGCTTATAAACCTGTGAAGAGGGTGCCGCTATGTTGGACGCAAAGCCGCTGATCGAGCAGTTTTTGACCGAGGAAGAACTCGACGCCTTTGCGCTCACGGTCACCACGTCCTACAAAGCATGCGCCGATTTCATGCGCAAGAGCGTGGTGACATCGACGTTTCCGATCGGCATGGAGCAAAAACCGCATCTGCTGCGGGCATTCGTCGATCACTCTCTCATGCAAATGGCGAATTATTGGTCAGGCTTTCGCCACGAAATCAAATGGAACGCCGCTAACAACTGCCAACATGTCCGTGTCTTCAAGGAAAAGTACGTCATTACAGCGCACTTCATGGGGCGTAAAGATTTTCGGCAATCAGCGCGCCATGCCCAGAACCGAATGATTTTAGCCGCGCGCAATGGCGATCTCTTCGGCGCGGATGGCACTAATCTCGACGTTTTCAAGGATGGTGGGTACATACAGATACTCCATGGCGGTAACGTTAGCCCGGAGTTCTTGGTACTCGCCATTCCTACGCGTGACCAATTCGGCATTGGGGCCGCAATGCCCCTGGCGATACCGGCACCCGACACCGTTGCTGCCGAAATGATCCACGAAGAAATGGCGCTAAAACTAAGAAAAGCCGAAGCGGGAGAAAAGCACGATGATGGTCAAGCGACTGGTTGAATTTGTTCCAGAAAGACTAACTCAAGCGCGCCAGGTCAAAGGATGGACGATGGCGGAACTGGCCACTCGGACTAAGTTGACGAGACAGGCAATATCTTCGTTCGAGAGAGGTGCCTCCAACCCTTCGTCGGAAACACTGCGTTCGCTGGCCTATGAGCTGGGCGTCGAGCCAACATTTCTGACATTGCCGTTAAGATCTCGCGAATTGGAGGAATCGCTGCAATCGGCGATTACGTTTCGTACTCTGGCGTCGTCAACCAAGCGCGCCAGAGAGCAAGCCGGCGTCTATCTGAGATGGTTGGCAGGAGTTGGAGAATTTATCGAGCAATTTGTTGAAGTACCCCCAGCTAACATCCCAGACTTCAAGATTGAGGACTTTGCTTCTCTCGGCGATGACGACATAGAAGAAATTGCCGCGCAATCGAGAAAATTACTGGGGCTAGGAGACGGACCAATTTCTGATTTGACGCTACTACTGGAAAACAAGGGCGTCTTTGTTGGTTACGTTAGCTTAGTGTCCGGGATGGACGGCATTTCGGCTTGGGTAGACGGGCGGCCAGCGGTATTGATTAGCGCCAAAGCGTTTGCCGCACGTGCGCGTTATGACTTGGCTCACGAATTGGCCCACTTAATTTTGCACCGCGCCCTGACGAACGAGGAATTGGAGACGAAGAGCACTCTGTCGCTAGTTGAGCATCAAGCGCAACATTTCGCCGGCTGCTTCCTTATGCCGGAAATCACGTTTGCTAGGGAAATATACGGTGTAGACGACGAGAGTCTTATTGCCGCAAAGAAACGATGGGGCGTTTCAATGCAAGCGATCGTTATGCGTCTCAATGGGATTGGTTTGATTTCTGATTCCCAAAAAGCGCGATGGTTTCAGCAACTCAGCGCTAAAGACCAACGCAAGAAAGAGCCATTAGACGGGGTCACAAAACCAGAGCGCGGGAGGCTGCTCAAAAGAGCTGTGGAGTTCATAAAGGAAAACCATATCCTCGATTTCTCCAGCTTTTTCGATAAGGCCAAGTATCCTGCTTGGTTCTTGGAAGCAGTAACAGGTCTAGAGAATACAGCAACCGTCCCCGCGAACGTCCTTCCGTTCAGATTGAAGAATAGTGGGTGAGCAACGTCACCGGAAAAGGAAAAACCGGGAATGCGCGAACATTCCCGGCTTCTATTCAGCTACCCGTCGCCTGTGGTGGGCGCCCCGCACCCGGAGCATTGGTCCGGGAGTCCGGAGGTGTGTGATGGTAACTAGCAAACGCCCTGCGAGTGCTTGATATTCTCGCGGGGCGCAGCTTAAGCGACCAATCCCAGTATCTCAAAAAGCACACGGCGTATCAACGTCAATTTTGACGTCGGGGGCGGACCATTGCCAAAAATTCCTTGAGTCTTGAGGAAAGCGCGTTGCTGAACGACGGCATGGCGATCTTTGCTACAAGCTCACCGTCGTACTTGGCGTATTGAATTCGCCTGATTCTGCGTTGTGCATCTGCCGGATCTGACGCTTTTACTTCCAAGACCCATGATGCGCCGTCATGCTCATAGCTAAACAGATATGTTTTGTGACTGTGTTTCATAGGAGCTAATCATGGCATTCTGGATTTATCGTGACTCAGCGGGACAGTGGCGGTGGTATCTGATTGCCGCCAATAACCGCAAGATCGCTACTTCTGGCGAGAGCTACATCAACAGGCAAGATTGCCTCGCGGCAATCGGGCTGGTGATGGATACGAATAAGCAAACGCCTGTTTACGAAAAATAGCACTTTTCACTAAGCCATTTTATGAGCCGTCCTTTGCTGGCGGCTCTTTTTTCCACTTAAGGGCCTTTCGGTGGTAAATAGGCATGCTTCTGGATTGCAGGAGCTCTTCTAGCCGTGCGAGATATCGTTTCCAAGGCACCACCGCACCTCGTTCCCAAGCGCCCCAAGTCCCTTCATCCACACCAAGACGCTTGGCAGCTTCCTTGATTGACCAGCCCATAGCCCGGCGTGTGGCGAGAAGGCGCTCAGGAAGAGTCGTCGGCTCCCGGAAAGGGTTGTAGCCCAAGAAATGTAATATTGCAGGAATGGACTCGATCGGGGGCTCAGTCTGGCCTTTTTCCCAGTGCAGGACCGTTTGTGGCGTCACGCCAAGGCGCCCTCCCGCCTCCTTCTGGTTCAGCTCGATCTCGAACCGACGCTTGCGGATATGGTCCCCGATAGTCTGGGGCGCAAAGTCTATTTCCTTTGGTTTCCGTGCTTTAAGGGTGATGGGCACGAATTGCAAAAGAGCAACACCTCTCTGAGGATTCGTTGCTCTTTTGCCGCGGTTTGAGGGGGTACTAGGGGGAACGCTACCCTCTGATTGGTTTGGGCTTCCGTCACTACGTCCAGAAGGCGGAGGCGGAGGGGCGTAGTAGAGGTTAATCTCAACCTCGTCCTTGCCGACGATGATCTTTTCGGTGATGGCTTCGACGATCTGGCGCTTTTCTTCGTCCGGGAGCGCGGGCCAGCGCTCATAGAGGTCTTTGGCTCCGAATATGATTTCTTCTTCGGAAAGGTGGCCGATCTTCATCACGTCAAGCTCGGCCTGGGAAGCCGGGATTTCCTCGTCAAGCTGGCGGAGCCGGTCGGCCCAGGGATGGTACTTCACGCCGAATCCCTGCTTGTCGATCATCCCGGATTGGTAGAGGTCGTGCAGTTTGTCGATCTCTCCGGAGAGCTTCTGGCGCTCCACTACGAGAACATTGAGCAGTTCGGCCTTCGTATGGATAGTGACGTTGGCTCGCTCCAAGTGTGCGCTTATCTCATCCGGTGATATGGAGAAGTGTTTGATCTGTTCGATGAAGACGGCTTCGAGGTCATCCTTTGGAATCTTGTTCCGGCACTTCTGGCAGGTGTACTTGGGACTGTTCGATAGAACGTACATCTTCGGCCCGCAGGCGCAATATGTGAGCCCTGCGAAGAGGTGGAGGGTCTTCTGAGTGGTGCGCTTCCCTTTCGCCCTTTGTGCGTCCAGGAGGGCGTTACAGTCGCTCCAGAGGTCTTCGGGGACGACGGCTTCCACTTCGTGAAGCACCCATTCGCTCTCCGGCTTTAACTCCCAGGCTTTGCTGCTGTCGCTGGTCTTCGTGTAGTTGGCCCGGCGGGTGCCCTTGGCGATGGGGTCGCGAAGTAGCCGGTCAACGGTGGTATCGGAGAATTTCGAGCCGTTCCGGGTCCGGTATCCCTTCTCATTGAGGATACGGGCCACCGTTTTCTTCCTTTTGTGCTCCCGGAACAGCTCGTAGATGAGCTTGCGGACCGGAGCTTCCCTTTCGTCCGGGATGAGCTTCTTGTCCTTCCACTGGTAGCCGTAGGGGGCTTGGCCACCCAGGGGCTTGCCCATCTTCGCGCGGATAGGGACAGACGCGGCGACGCGTTCGGCGATCTCCTCGCGTTCCCACTGCGCCATCGCCGCGATCATGGTGTAGAAGAGGCGGCCGGCGGGAGTTGAGGTGTCGATTGACTCGGCTAAGGATATGAGGTCAGCATTGTGCTCGCGAAATAGGTCTGCAAACTCCAGTAGCTCCTTGGTGTTTCGGGCAAGACGGGCAAGCTTGGAGAAAATGAGTCCAGTGATATGGCCTGAGCGGATGTCCTCAAGCATGCTCTTCGTCTCAGGATAATCTCTGACCGCTTTACCGGACATCGCGTCGAGCCGGTACACCTCGACGACATTCCAACCTTTAGCCTCAGCGTAGAGCCGCGCCCGGCGCTCGTGGTGTTCGGGGCTTTCACCCCGCACTTGGTCCTCGGTTGAGACCCGAATCCAGATGCCGACGCGTTTTGCAGCAACATGTTGTCGCATTGCGGCTTGCTCCCGAAGACAGCTGTTAGGTCGGACAATATGCCAAAAACTGATACAAGCAGGTGCGCTGTTAGTACGGAATGCTAAAGTGGCCGGCTTGCGCCGGCCTCCTTAGCGTCCATCATGGTTAGGCATACGCCTTCAGTTGCCATCGAACCGCCTGTCCGCGATAAGGCGGGAAACGATCCCCGCGGGCAATCGGGGCAGTGGTGCTAGGCGTTGTCATGGTTGCCCAAACGCCGGACTCCGGACAGATGTCACCAGTATTCCGAATCGCCCCCAGCGGGGTTTTTTGTGCAGCATTCGCAGTGGTCATCAAATATCTCCTTGAATTGAAGAGGTCTGAGCCTACCTATCCAAAATAAGTTCAGAGTAGGCGCACTTTTTATTCTCCAACCAAGAATATTGCTTGTCAACCACTTTTTGTGCGTCTATTCTGAACATTGCTTACAGAGTGAAAGATCATGGCAACACCATTAGGAGAAAAAATCAGGCGGGAGCGGAAGCGTTTGAAGTTGACGCTCGATCAGCTTGCTGAAAAGATCGGAGCGAGCAAGTCATATGTCTGGGAGCTTGAGAATCGCGCGGTCGTGCGGCCATCGGCCGAGAAGATGACGAGGCTTGCCGAAGTCTTCGGGGCGCCGGTTGAGTTCCTGCTCGATGATACGCGCACCGAGCTACAGGCAAGTGACCGGGAGCAACAATTCTTCCGAAAATTTGCTGGCCTCTCTGAGGACAAGAAGCGCCAGCTTGAACAGATACTCGAGGTGCTCGATCAGCAATCAGGACCCAAAAACACCTGAAGCCTGGGCCTTCGCCCTCTTGAGACTGTGGGGCATGAATTTTCCTGTCAAGCCCGAACAGATCGCGCTCGAGTATTCACAGCAGCGATTCAAGGGCGATCCCATTACGGCCGTCACAGCGCAAACCATTGAGGGATTCGAGGGAGCCTTACTCAAGAGCCCGCAGCATTCGCGGTGGTACATCCTTTACACGCCGAGGCCCACTCTCCCAGGGCGGGAGAGCTTCACGATTGCCCACGAACTCGGCCACTACCTCCAGCACCGGAAGAGCGCGGACAGATTCGAGTGTGGCCAGGAAGACGTGTTGGATGAAGACGGCTATCGGTACAGACAGCGCGAGAAAGAGGTCAACACTTTCGCCTCCTATCTTCTCATGCCCATGAACGATTTCCGGGAGCAAATCAATGGTCAGCGGATTTCCCTTGATCTGCTCGGCCACTGCGCCGACCGGTATCGGGTTTCTTTCATCGCCGCAGCGCTGAAGTGGCTTGCGTTCACCCAGGACATTGCAATGTTGGTGGTGGCGCGTGATGGGTTCGCCCTGTGGTCGAAATCCTCGTCCCGAGCAAAACAAAAACATCTGTTGTGGCGCTCCGGACGCGCAGTTCCGGAACATGCGCTCATCTCGCAATGTCTGACTGCCGGTCGTACCGGCCCGGTCGTGCATCCCCCTGGTGTATGGTCATACTATGATCCGACGACAGAGATGGCGATCGTATCAGACCGATACGATCTGCAGGTCGCGCTCGTGCTGTATCCAGACACCTCAACGGGACCCAATCATTGCGAACCTGAACCAGCAGACGCCTACGATTTCTATATGTCAAAAAACTAGCGGCTGGAATCGTTCCTGACTCTTTGCCTAGCTAGTACGCCTGTCGTCAGTATGGCTGCGGATAGTGACCTGTCATTGCTGCGACAAGACGCAATGACGCCAGAATGAAAAAGACCCGGCCATAATCTGGCCGAGTCTGAAATGGGACCATTGTCCCCAATGGTTATGCTGCCTGCTGGACAGTTGTGCTCAGCTGAACAAGGTAGCGACACGCCGTTGCCGCTGTACTCGCCGCAGTGAAGATCGCCGCCTTCTGCTCCCGAAGCACCTGAAGCCAACTGTGCACATACGCTGCATGATCACGCCTGGGATGGGCGCTTATGCCAAGGTCGGCGCAGAGAAACGCAACGCCCGTTTTTCACCAGGAAGAACACCTCAACGAAGCGCACATCTTTACCGCCTTTTTGGCTTATTGCGTGCACGTGACGCTCGGGCAGCAACTGAAGGCGTTCGTACGCGGCCTTTTGCCAGCACAACACCCCCCAAAAAAATCGCTGCCGCCGAGGCAGCGCACGCCTCAGCCGCGTAGTACAGACCTTCTGAAGTCGCCTCACGATTAGTCAATCACCTGGTCGCCTCGCCCTCCCCCGAATCCGCTAGGTTCGGCTAGTTGCACAGGTTGATCGCAAATTCGCGATATCGATACCAACAATTCAGTACATTATGCGCGTATTAAGATTTATCTTGACAGTTCAGTATCACATTTGATACTCTGCGATTATCGTAATGACTGCTGTGAGGCTGCTGTGGATGTGACTGTAATTAAGAGCTTTCTCGCGGATCGCTTAGCGACAAGAAATGCAGTTGAGGAGGCCGCCGCTGCGGTGAACGTGTCCGTAGCGACGATGTACCGGTATAAGGCGAATCCTGAGGCGATTGACTTAGGTGTATTGAAGCGCCTATCAGATCATCTGGGGTTGCCTTTGCAGAACGGAGTGGCATGGCTCAAGACCAATGTCATCGGGTCTGAACGTCGCAGGCTGGAGCTGGAAAAGGCGCTCAGTGTGGCAGGTGGTGCCAGATTTACGACGATGCCGCACTACACCGTCAATGAGGAACTCCCGGAGATCACCCGACTGATCCTTCAATTTGATTACGGCACGAGAGCGCCACAACTCGAACGAGAAGTCCTGCCTATTCGGGCGGAACGCTCCCATCTTTATAGTTTGGATGCTTATGTTTCCTGGGAAGTGTGGAACGTCTATGGGTACCTCGACTTCTTTCATGGACGCGGCCGTTTCAAGGACATTCCTAAGGAACTACGCGTTGCCCAAATTGCGAAGTTTGTCGAATCATCAAAGAGGCCAGGTCGGCACAGGTTCATGAGTAACTCTCCCGAATTGCCAATGTTTGGTGTGTACTCGCCACCCGGCGTAGCGCTGGTTCGGATAGACGACATTCACTTCGAATTTCAAGCCCCCGCCCTAATCAGTAGTTTTGAGGAAACGTTTAACGAAATATTGGACCACTCCTTCACCAAGACCGCAGATCAGTTCATTGCCTTTCTTGAAAATCCAAGCCAATAGGGATCAATGATGCCAATGACCGCGAATCAACCTCTGCGCCATCGGAATTCGCCTTTAGTAATGGTGAGCCGTGATACCGAAGTAGATTTCTCCACGCGGTGTGGCATCGATCGTTCGGCAGCAATGCTGATTAACGTGGAAAATCGCATTGACCTTCATGAGCGCAAGTTCGGCCGAGATCGTCTTCTTCGGACGATAGAAAAAGTTAGTCCACATGATTTGAGCCAGCACGTCAGTCGTTATCGTGTCCTAGTACGCTCCAACGAATGGCCAAATGTAGCAGAGCCCGCGCCGCTTGCGGAATTCCTCAATGACTATGAGCTAGCCAGTCTGGCCTACGTGGATGTTGGCTTTATCGCGCTCGAATTTGTTGGAGCCGGAAACGATCGGACATATGCCTCCGTCTATCACCAAGTAGTCGCGTCTGAAGCGCTTCGCGGTCAGTACGGCAAGCAGTCTCCGACCGGTCTTGACGCGCGACTCGATTGGTATGAGGCGCAGCTAACTGCAGTCCTTGACAAAATCCTTGGAGAAGCAACGCCCAACGCTGTTGATCTGCTCTGTATACCGAACGAACCGCACCTCACAGCAGAATCCGCGATGTTGGAAAGTTTCGCCCAGGTGCGGGCAATCTTCGCTGAACCTCCGACAATCGACAGCATCCTTGCGGCTGAGCCCACGCCTCATGAGATTGTCTGGAAGTTCCTGCGAAGGCATGCGCAGTGGAGCATCCAACACCTCAATGAATATTATCACCGGCTTGGGATAGATCTTCTTCAGGATAGATTAGAGGTGGCAAGGAATCGCCGGCGAGACTTGGCAGCTCGGCGCTCTGAACTCATGGCGGAAATCGCGAGGCGATGCCCAGCGACCGTGCTGGGTCAAATCATTCACTTTGCGAATGCGCTTGCAGCCCTCAATCACATCAACCTGACGCTTGAGCCATCGTTTAGCTTCAAGGGAGGGGTAGGTCTCGGACACGGTCTAATATTTAACTTGAGTGAGAAAAAGATGCCAAATGGGCGCCCCACTCAAAGCGAAATTGCCCGAGATAAATGGGCACTTCGCGATAAGACGAAGCTCACAACTGCGGAGATCACGTGATATGTCTTCATTACGACATAGCCTGAAATGTCGCCCGGCCTGTAGCGGTATCGTTATTGGGCGGCCGATCATAATCCATAGTCAACTAGATTTGGATCAAATCCAAAGTGGTGATGTCCTTGTCGCCGTTGAAACGGACATCTCCTATGTGCCGGCTATGCATCGTGCTGCCGCAGTCGTCACAGAGCGTGGAGGACGATTTTGTCACGCGGCTGTTTGGGCACGAGAAAACAACAAGCCGACAGTTCTTCAAGCTACGAACGCAACGGCAGTTCTTGAAGGAGTTACGTTGATCAGGGTAGACGCCGAACAGGGATTGATCGAGTGGGAGGCCGAAAATGACCAGCAAGGCAAAGAATATTGAGATTCTTCGGGACAACAAGATCGCCGTCCCAAACGGCTTCATGCTCGACGCAGGCCACTACCGTGCCATGATCGCGCCCATTACCGGGTCGATCATCGAAGCGCTTCCTTCCTCACGACGCATACGCGAAATCTTCCTATCTGCAGAGATACCTGATTCTTCAATGGCATATCTCAACGCCCAGTTGGCTCTATTCCCTGGCGTTAAAAGATTTGCCGTTCGGTCGTCGGGGACTGTCAATGACCATGGTCGAAGTATTCGCGAGGACAGTGACGAAACGTCATTAGCGGGGCAGTTTGAGTCCTTTTTAAATGTCTCCCGTGAGTACCTGCCCCAAGCCATACGTCGTTGTTGGGCGTCGCTTTTCAACGAACGGAGCATCGCAAGCTTCAATGCGGACCGGGGATACGTTCTTTCCAGCGCGATGTCGGTCCTCATCCAGGAAATGGTGCACGCTCAGTCCTCTGCTGTAATGATGACGGTCGATCCGCAAAGCACTGGGGACGTTGGGGCGATTGAATTTACTTGGGGGCCGTGTGAGGCTATCGTCGCTGGCATTGCTAGTCCAGACGAAATCACCTTTCACCGGGACACTGGTGAAATCCTCACGACGATGATAGGTTTCAAAGAGTGCCGAGTCTCGTATTCGCCTTTTAACAAAACCGATCGCTGTAACGTAATCAGGGTTCCGACGTTGCCGGGGGAACGCGAGCGTCTCTCAGTGACCACGGGCACCATCAAAAAAATGATTCGTCTCGGTAGCCAAATTGAACGAATCTTCGGGTGCCCACAGGACGTCGAGGCTGTAATAGCGGACGATGGTCAAATCGTGATCACGCAGGCAAGGCCTATAACTGTACTTCCACCGGCCGCTAAGCGGACTCCGTTCCGTGCATCATCTTTATTAACTAGGGAGAACATCTTATGACTACTGCACTAGTATGTATCGACTTTATCAACGAAATCGTCGATAGCACTGGAAAGCTCGCGTCCAAGGGGTATTACGCCTTTACCCAAAAACACGGAACACTCGAGAACTTGGCTCGGCGCCAAGCCGAGGTTCGCGGTGCGGGTGGTCAAGTTATTCACGTTCATCTCGGCTTTGCTGCGAATTACACCGATCATCCGGCTAGTTCACTGTTGCTTGGTGGGGCGCGGGCAGGCAAGATTCTTCTACTCGGAACGCCCTCGACGGCAATCCACACGAGTGTGGCGCCGCAAGGTGGAGACATCATCATGGTGAAGAAACGGATCAGTGCGTTCTATGGAACAAGCCTTGAACTAACCCTCCGGTCACTCGGAACTAGCGAGCTAATTATTGCCGGGGTCTCCACCGATTTGGCCGTCCAGTCTGCTGCTCGCGACGCTCATGATCGTGACTTCGTTGTTAAGATCGCTTCGGACGCTTGTGCAGCGGCAACGGACCAGGATCACGACGTCGCCCTACAGAACCTAGCCAAGTTCACCAAAGTGATCTAGCGAGAACTCGCATATCGTAGGGGCGACCGCAAAAAATAAAGGAGGAGAGCACACGCCTCAGCTACAAGCCCTGTAGTGATGCGTAATCCGGTCGCCTCCGTGCGCGGGAGCCACGCACGCTGAACATCCTGCGGCCGCCACATGCGAGGAAGAACCGAGACAACAGCAGACAGAAGGCCCGACCGCTGAAGATCGGGCCTGTGAAAGGACTCCATGGTCACGCCGCGCGCTCCTTCTGTGATGAAAATTCGCGAAGATAGCGACAAGCAGTTGTAGCCGTGCCCGCAGCAGTGAAGATCGCCGCCTTCTGCTCCCGAAGCACCTGAAGCCAGCTGTGCACATACGCTGCATGATCACGCCTGGGATGGACGCTTATGCCAAGGTCGGCGCAGAGAAACGCAGCCCCCAGTTCAGCGACCAATTCCTCCATGGCGTAGGCGTCTGAGCCGAAGCGGCTGGAAAGATCGCGATTCAGGCGTGTCGGATGGCCGGACCAGTGCACATGCTCGTGGAGCAAGACCGAATAGAAGCCTTCGGTTGCCGAACCCGTCGCCGTACCGATGAACTGCGCTCGATCGGGCATGCATATGCGATCGAACTTCTTGCTGTAGTACGCCGCGTCGCAGCCGTAGCGGATCTCCGCGCCGAGGGAGGAAATGAAACGATCAGCCTGTTCGATCCTCTGTGTCCGGTCTTCCCGTTGTGGCTCCGGATACGGCCATCCTTCGACCTGTTCCGCATTGAAGACGAAC
>JGI1356J14229_10000849_pt1 | contig 27340 bp, 20 predicted proteins | sample Subgrocontami58m_FD_14229 | JGI IMG/M metagenome (IMG submission 14229) | reverse complement strand
GGCATTCACAACTGGCAGGATGCCGCTGAGATGATCATGTATGGCGCCAATTCGGTTCAATTCCTGACCGCCCCGATGAGAAAAGGCCTGAGGGTGATAAAGTCCGTAAATAACGGACTGTCTCACTACATGGATGAGAAGGGGTTCGCCACCATCAAAGACATGCGTGGTATTATCCTTCCCAAACTTCCGCCCTCGGAGAAGGTTGCCACGATGGTAAATAGCACCTATCCGCGCCTCAAAGGCACTGTACTCTCCAGAGTTAATGTGGAAACGTGCAACGGCTGCAAGATATGCGTCGAGGTATGCCCTTACGACGCGCTCAAAATGCAGGACGGGATAGCAGTGACGGACAAGAATAAATGTGATGGCTGTGAGATGTGCGTCATGGCCTGCCCCGTCAACGCCATTACGCTGGACAACAGAGACCTGCTGATCAGAGAGGCCAGGAAGTCAGTCGGGGTCAACGTGTAGAACCCAAAGCTAGGTCAAAGCTCTATCCCCAATGGGAAAGATAGAACTTCAACGTAACTCTTGAGCGCTTCTTATAGACCATTGAAACCTTAACTCTGCAATTCAGGGGAAAGGTCATGCAATCTACGTGGAAAAGACAGAGAGCCGTTATAGGCGATTGAAACTTGCTTGACCACCATTTTCACACAGCCACCCGTTTTCAAATTGACTTTTCCTTCCGAACAGTCGTATAATTTCACCTTACGCCTGATTTACGCTCGAATAACCATCGCAGGCCCGAATTAAATTGACATAATCTCGCTTTTGGAGAGTGGTGAAATATTATGCCGAAAAGGACTTATCAACCAAAAAAATTGCGCCGCCTGAGGAAGCACGGCTTCCTGAGTCGCAACGCCGTCAAGACAGGAAGGAGAGTCCTCAAGGCCAGAAAACTGAAGGGCCGCTGGCGCCTAACCGTCTAAGGACGCTCGCTCTAAACGGTTCGCCCCCGGCTGACCAGAGTCCTCAATGGAATGGTACCGGCGTTCCCATGGCCGGGCAGCATGCCTCTGCCGGGTGGGGGGGTGAGAAGAGGTTGAGGTCCAGGAGGGAATTCAATGAAATTTATGCCCATGGCAAGAATTTTAATAATAGCGTTGTGGTGCTCAAGTTCCTCCCCAATGGGAGAGGCCACAGCAGAGCGGCCTTTTCTGTTGGGAAGAGACTGGGTAAGGCAGTTGAGAGAAACAGGGTCAAGAGATTAATGCGGGAAGCTCTGAGAACCCTCGCAGTGAAGCCCGGATGGGACCTGCTTTTCATCTCCCGCCCGGCGATGATGAGTTGCACTTTTCTTCAGGTCAGGGAATCGCTTCAAAAGGTGCTGGACAGGGCCGGAATACTCGCCGCGGCGAGCCTGGATACCTCGAAGTGAAAAATGAGGTATTTGGCTCTGAAGCTTATCAGGTTTTACCAGGTGACAATTTCGCGTATGCTTCCTTCGTCGTGTCGTTTTCTTCCTACTTGCTCTCAGTACACTTACGAGGCTATACAGAAGAAAGGGCTTTTGAGAGGAATCGTGCTGGGGGCCAGGCGAATCGCTCGTTGCCATCCCTTCAATCCGGGAGGGTATGACCCGGTCCCGTAAAAATTGGAATGTCAAAATTCAATAATCAAAAGTAAATTATGTCTAAATTTATGAGGCTCTCTTACCTTCTGATAGCGATCATTGTCCTGACCGGCTTTTCTGCCTGTTTCGGGGGTACCCCTGCTCGCGGTAGAGGGTGGTCTGCGCCGGCGGCCACCGAGCAACAAGTTTACGTGAACACCCCGGAGGGTAAGCTGGCTGCCTTGAATCTTTCGGCTCGGAGCAGAGGCCTTATTTTCCCCGGCGAAGGCGAGTGGTCTTTCCCGCCGGGCCAGAAAGCCAAACTGGGGAGCCTTTTTGCCACTCCCTCGGTTTCCAATGGAGTGGTTTACATCGCTTCCCTGGAAGGGCGGGTCTATGCGCTCGATGCTGCGATGGGAACGGAGAAATGGAAGGAGCCCCACAAGGTTGTTGGAGATATCCAGGCCAGCCCTCTCGTTGCTAAGGGCAAGGTGTTTGTAGCTGCCAACAATAAGGTGTTCGCCATCGAGGCCCTGGACGGAAGGACTGGATGGACACAGCCTTTTGTCGCGTCTGGCAGGATTTGGGCAAAGCCGGCCGCTGATGAGGTGGAAACCACCTTATTTTTTGGCACCTTGGACAAGGACTTCTATGCCCTGGATACAGCCACCGGCAGTTTGAAGTGGACTTTTAAGGCAGGGGGAGCCATTTTGACCACCCCCGTGCTTCACAAAGGGAAGATTTATTTCGGCGCCTTTGACGGCAACTTGTATGCCCTCGACCCGGCATCGAGGCAGAGCGGCCTCGCCTTTCCTGCCCAGGGTGAATGGGTTTTTAACGCGACTGACTGGATCTGGTCCGGACCGGTCAGAGAAAAGGACACCCTCTATTTCGCCACAATGCGGGGTAAGGTATTTGCCGTAGATGCCGGGAGCGGACGTCCGGTCTGGCCCGGGCCTTTTGAAGTATCGTCCAAGTTCAGAAGTAAACCGGTAGTTTACAAGGATAACCTCATCATCGCTTCTGAAGAGGGAAGGATTTACAGTCTGAATCTTGCGGACGGACAGATGAAGTGGGCTTCGCCCTCCAGCTTGGGAGCCGCCATCCTGGCGGATCTGGCGATCTCCGCGGACACCGTGTACATATATACTCAGGGCCACACTTTGTATGCTCTTGATGCCGATACCGGAATGCAGCGCTGGGGATATAGTGTATCCACGAAGTAAGATAGAGATAGAGATTTAATGACCGAACTTTGGGAACTTATCATATTGAGGCCCATGCTGAATGGGCTGATAGTCCTTTACAATTTCTCCTTCCAGGATTTTGGAATCGCCATTATCGTTTTCACCATCCTGACAAGGGTGTTGATTCTGCCTCTTACCATAAAGCAGCTTAAGGCTACCAAGGCCATGAGCTCCCTTCAGCCAAAGCTGCAGGAGATTCAGAAGAAATACGCCAAGGACAAGGCGAAGCTGTCGCAGGAGACCATGGCCCTCTACAAGGAAGCCGGAATCAGCCCGATGGGGTGTCTTGTTCCAACTCTGGTGCAGATGCCGATATGGATTGCGCTGTACCAGGCCATTCTTAAGGTCAATCCCGGCACTCCCCAGGACCTTTTTGACCTTTCGCGGCTTTTGTATCCTGGGGAGTGGCTCCATAACCTTGTTCCCTTGAAGGAACACTTCCTCTGGCTCAACCTGGGCCAGCCCGATACTTTGATGATATTGCCCGTGTTGGTAGGCGGGTCCATGTGGGTGCAGCAGAAAATGGTAACCACGGGCACAGGTGATCCCAAGCAGGAGTCCATGAACAGGATGATGCTCTGGATGTGGCCCATGATGTTCTTCCTTTTCTCGCTGCAGTTTGCCAGCGGCCTCGCTCTTTACTGGATAGTGTCGAATTTCATAGGTATCATTATCCAGTATTTTGTGACCGGCTGGGGCGGATTGAAGAGGCAGCCCGGAGCGGTGGTTGTAATACCGCCGGAAGCTCCAAAGGCGCTTAAGGGCGCCGGTACCAAGAAATAATATCCTGACGGGGGCATCCGCCTCAGGCGGACAACGCCCCTGTTGAAAAGGAGACCAATGGCAGAAGGCGTGGAAGTTAGTGGCAAGACAGTGGAGGAGGCGGTTGAAAAAGCCCTCCAGCAGCTGAACTTGACAGAAAACAAAGTGGAGATAACCGTCCTGAAAAAGGGCAAAGCAGGCATCCTGGGATTCGGCTCGGATGAGGCGAGGGTTCTCGTTACCCCGAAGGAAACCCCTGCCGGCGGGGAGGATGAGAAGCTTAAGGAGGCCGCCTGCGAGGTGCTGAATGCCCTCCTGAAAACTATGGGACTCAACGCCACTGCTGTTCCTGGAGAGCCCATAACTCACTTGACAGCTTCTCTGTGTCTCGATGTGCAGGGTGATGACGTGGGGATTTTGATAGGCAGGAGAGGACAGACGCTTTCCTCTCTGCAATTCGTACTTAATTTGATAATGTCTCACAAGTTCAAGACTCAGAACTTAATCCTGGTTGATGTTGCCGGCTACCGCAAAAGAAGATATGACAATCTGCGCGCCTTGGCCCTTCAGCTGGCTGAGCAGGTAAAACGGACGGGTCATCCCGTGTATCTGGAGCCTATGCCTCCCCTGGAAAGAAGGTTTATTCATATCGCTCTGGCCGAAGACCCTGCCGTCTCCACAACGAGCCAGGGACAGGGTGACAGCAGGAAAGTGGTAATCACCGTCAAGAAGAATCAGTGAACTCTGTAGGGGCACGGCACGCCGTGCCTTATAGACAGCAAACCGATAAAATGGGTAAGCTTTCAGACCAGCCCCTGCTTTCAGTTTTGACTTTTTAGCTTTGAGTTAATATCGTGTTCAAACCGGTAACAAGCAAGGTTGATTTTCCTGTCCTGGAGGAAGGCGTCTTGCGCTTCTGGCAGGAAAAGGATATTTTCCGCGAAAGCATGGATAGAAGAAGGGGGAACCCTTCTTTTGTCTTTTATGAAGGTCCTCCCACCGCCAACGGAAGGCCTGGAATCCATCATATCCTGGCAAGGGTTTTCAAGGACATAATTCCCCGCTATAAGACCATGAAAGGATTTCATGTTCTGCGCCGCGCCGGCTGGGACACCCACGGCCTGCCCGTGGAGCTGGAAGTAGAGAAAGAGCTAAACCTTTCCAGCAAAGACCAGATTGAAAATTACGGCGTGGATAAGTTCAATGCGAAGTGCCGGGATAGCGTTTTCCGGTATCTCAAAGACTGGAAAGAGCTCACCGCCCGCATAGGTTTCTGGATAGACATGGATGACCCCTATATCACCCTCGATAACAGGTATATCGAGACCGGGTGGTGGATTATCAAGAACTTCTGGGATAGGGGGCTTATCTACCAGGGACACAGGGTGACTCCTCACTGCCCGCGCTGCGGCACCAGCCTGAGCTCCCACGAGGTGTCTCTGGGCTACAAAGATGATACACCCGACCCTTCGGTATATATCAAATTCAGGATTAAGGATTTCTCCGCCGGCACTCCCGCCGCGTTACGGGACCTGCTTTCATCACATGAACCGGCCTATCTGCTGGCCTGGACTACCACGCCCTGGACGCTGCCCGGAAATGTGGCCGTGGCTGTTTCTCCCACAACGACCTACGCGGTGGTCGAGATATCCAATGAGGCCGGGAAGGAAAAGCTGATACTTGGCGAGGCGCTGCTTCCGAAGGTCATAAAAGAGGAATACCGCCTACTGGGAACTTTCCCCGGGAGCCAGCTTTTGGGGCTGAAGTATGAACCCCTGTTTGACCCTCGTGAGTACGATGTTCCGCTGAAGAAATTTGCCAATAAGGAAGTCATACCCTCGCATATAGCTGGAACTTTGCTTTATCCGGTTATCGGAGGAGATTTCGTATCTCTGGAAGAAGGGACGGGCATAGTCCATATCGCCCCGGCTTTCGGAGAAGTGGACTATGAAGCGGGAAAAAGGGAGGGGCTGCATTTTGTTCAACAGGTGGACAACAGAGGCCTCATCACCGGCAAATACAGGTTCGCGGGAAAGTTCGTGAAGAACGCGGACCCGCTAATAGAGAAAGACCTGAAGGAAAGAGGGCTTCTGTATCACAGGGAGACCATTCGCCATACTTACCCCTTCTGCTGGCGCTGCAGCACTCCGCTTCTGTATTACGCCAAAGCTTCCTGGTATATCAGGACGACTGCCGTGAAGGAGAAGCTGAACGCCGGCAACGAGGAGATCAACTGGTATCCCGACCACATAAAACACGGGCGTTTCGGGGACTGGCTGCGCAATAACGTGGACTGGGCCCTTTCCAGGGAAAGGTACTGGGGTACTCCCCTGCCCGTATGGCGCTGTCCGGCCTGCAAAAAGCATCAATGCGTGGGTAGCGTTGCCGAGATAAAGGAAAAGGTGCACAGCGAGGCAATGGAGGCCCGGGGATTAAACATCGAAGAAAACCTCAAGGACCTGCACCGCCCGTATATAGACGAAGTCCTGTTGCGCTGCCCCGGATGCGGCGGACCCATGAAGCGGGAGCCTGAGGTTATGGATTGCTGGTTCGACTCCGGGGCAATGCCTGTGGCGCAGTGGCATTATCCCTTTGAAAACCAGGAACAGTTCAAAGCCAATTTCCCGGCCGACTACATTTGCGAGGCTGTTGACCAGACGAGGGGCTGGTTCTATACCCTTCACGCTATATCCACCCTCCTGTTTGAGAAACCCTGCTACAAGAACGTCCTTTGCCTGGGACTCATCCTGGATGCCAAAGGCGAGAAGATGAGCAAGGCCCGGGGCAATGTCGTTGACCCCTGGTCGGTGCTGAAGAAACAGGGTGCGGACGCCCTGCGCTGGTATCTTCTCACCGCCACACAGCCGGGGAACGTCCGCAGGTTCTCCGTTGACCAGGTGCAGGAAATCGTAAAAGGTTTCCTTCTTACCCTCTGGAACACCTACTCCTTTTTCGTGACTTATGCCAACATAGATAAATATGAGCCAAAAAGGTTTGGACACGAAGAGCCGACTGAATGGGATAAAGTCCATGTGGTTAGCATACTCGACCATGAAAAAGTAAAATTATCGGAGCTGGACCGCTGGATTATCTCGGAGCTTAACCTGCTTGTGCAGGAAGTGGATAAAAACCTTTCGGAATTCAACACCACCCAGGCCGGAAGGGCCATAGAGGACTTCGTGGAATACCTTTCCAACTGGTATATCAGGCGTAGCAGGCGCCGCTTCTGGAAAAGCGAGAACGACTCAGACAAACTCGCTGCCTATGACACCCTGTACACCTGTCTGACCACCCTTTCTCATGTCATGGCCCCCTTCATGCCTTTCCTGGCCGAGGAAATGTACCAAAACCTGGTCCTTTCGGTGGATTCCTCCGCACCGCCCAGCGTCCACCTGCGGGACTTTCCAGCCGCTGAGCCCGGAAAGATAGATATGGAGCTCTCCAGTCAAATCAGGCTTGTCATGAAAATGGCGAGCCTGGGCAGGGCCGCCAGAAGTAAAGCCAACATAAAGGTCAGACAGCCCATTTCCAGGGCTCTGGTCAGGGTCAGGGATGACAAAGAAAGGCGGTCACTGGAAAGGCTTTCTGCTCCGCTGCTGGAGGAGTTGAACATCAAGGGACTGGAATTCATTTCGGATAAGAGCACTGTCATGGACATTCGGGTGTCCGCGGATATGAGCCTGCTTGGCCCGAAATACGGCAAGAAGGCCGGGGAAATCGCCTCCCTCCTTAAGTCCATGGACGCCCTCCAGGTTGCCGCCGCCAAAAGTTCCGGAAAGCCCATCAACGTAGAGAGTTACGAGTTGCTGCCCGAGGAGATAAAGGTTGAGGCCAGAGGGAAGGAGGGCTACAGCGCCGCGGAAGATGGGGAATATGTCGTGGCCGTGAGCACCGAGCTGACCGCGGAATTGCTCCAGGAAGGAGCGGCCAGGGAGGTGGTGCACCGTTTGCAGACCATGAGGAAGACGGCCGGATTCGATATCGCGGACTACATCATCCTCTACTATGATGGGGATGATTACATTCAGAGCCTGATGGAGTCACAGGCCGGATACATAAAGGGCGAGACGCTGTCCCGCCGCATGGTCAAAGGTCCTCCCGATGCGGACGCCTACCAGGAATCGCTTCGTTTGGACGGGCACGACGTCGTGCTCGGCGTCAGGAAGGCGTAGAGCGGGGTTTGACGCGGGAATTCAAAAAAGAGTTCCCTCTCCCTTTCTGGATTACCACATTGCAGGGTTGAAAGGGGCGAAGCCCCTTTCAGAAAAAAGGGTCTCCCTCTCCCTTTTTTAAAGGGAGAGGGTCAGGGTGAGGGATCGTCACGATTCTCTAGGGCGTCGGCCTCTCGATCAGATTCGCGAACGTCTTGACTTCCTTGCCATCCCTTATATAGGTTATCTCAACTCTATCCCCGGGGTTCTTGGCCTGGATCGCCCGCACCAGCGAATCGGAATCATCTATTCTTGTGCCATTAAAGTCAATAATCACGTCGCCCTGTTTCAGTCCCGCCTTGTCTGCCGGGCTATCCGCTGCCATGGTGCTGATAAGCGCGCCTCTGCTTGCTCCCAGGTTAAACCGGCTCTGTATGTTTCTGGTCACCGAGATCAGGCCCACGCCGAGCCAGGCTCTCACTATCTTCCCCGTGGTTATGAGAGTAGTGATGATGCTCTGGGCGTCATTGGCGCTGATGGCGAAGCCTATGTTCTGGGCCCCGCCCGCTATGGCGGTATTGATGCCTATCACCTGTCCCGCCAGGTTGACCAGCGGTCCTCCGCTGTTTCCGGGGTTGATTGCGGCGTCGGTCTGTACGAGGTTATTCAGCGTAGCCCCGTTGGGCTCCTGTATGGAGCGACCCATGTAGCTCACGATACCCTGGGTCACCGTGGGCCCGCCGGGAAGTCCCAGGGCATTGCCCAGGGCAATTACCCAGTCTCCGACTTTCAATTTTGAGGTATCGGCAAAGACCAGGGCAGGCAAATTCTCCGCCTCGATCTTGACAACCGCCAGGTCTGTCAAAGGGTCTCTTCCCACGATGCGGGCCGGCATTTGCCTTCCATCAGGGAGCACAACCAGTATATTAGTGGACCGTTCGACTACGTGGTTGTTCGTGGCGATATATCCCCGGGAGTCGATGATAAAGCCCGAGCCCGCGCCCTCTGACGGCACTGGCTGCAGGAAAATATCGAAGGCAAGGGTTTCGGTCAGGATGGAGACAACGCTCGGCTTGACTTTGTCCACGACTTCCGTGATGGAAGGCAGAGAGGATGGTATGTTCGCCAGGGGACGGGGACTAAATCCGGGCTCGGGAGGTGCGGTCGGCTGTGAAATGGCGCCTGTGGTGGTCGCTGCCGGAGCCGGCGGCGCCTCAGTGTCTTTCTTGACTATGATGGCGCAGGAGGTAAGGATTGACGAAAGCAGTGCCAGCGCCAGGAGCACATTAACCAGCAGGTGAATCTTTGCACCGGAAATTTTGTTAGAGATGTGCATGGCGAATCTCCTCAATAGCTGTATTTATATCACCATTATATCACGCAGTTGATTTTTGTGATGAAGAAAGCATGAAGAGCGGAGGAAGAAAGGGGCTCCGATGCGTCGGAGCCCCTGAGAAGGATATTTACCCCACTTTGGGCAGATGGGCCAGAGCTTCTTTGACTTTGGACTGGGGGTACTCGTAGTCCTCCAGTTTTCCGGAGAGGAACTCGTCATACGCGCCCAGGTCGAAATGCCCGTGTCCGGAAAGCGCCAGCAGGATGGTCTTTTTCTCTCCGGATTCTTTGCAGGCCAGGGCCTCATCGATGACAACCCTGATGGCATGGGAAGGCTCAGGCGCCGGCACGATGCCTTCTGTGCGGGCGAAAGTGATGGCCGCCTGGAAGGTCGGGATCTGGTGGACAGCCCTGGCTTCTATCAGTCCCAGTCTGGCCAGGTGGCTGACTATGGGAGACATTCCGTGGTAGCGCAGGCCGCCCGCGTGGATTCTGGCGGGCATGAAGGTATGTCCCAGCGTGTACATCTTGATTAAGGGTGTGGTCTCGGCGGTATCTCCGAAGTCATAGGCGTATTCTCCTCTGGTAACGCTGGGACAGGCCAGAGGCTCTACGGCGATTATTTTGGTCTTCTTCCCCTTAATCTTGTCCTGGATAAAGGGAAGCGCCATCCCCGCGAAGTTGCTCCCGCCTCCTATGCAGCCCACCAGGATATCGGGATAGAAGCCGGCCTTCTCCATCTGCTTCTTTGCTTCCAGCCCTATTACCGTCTGGTGTAGCAGCACGTGATTCAGCACGCTGCCCAGCGAGTACTTGGTGTCTTCTTTGGGAGCGGCATCCTCCACTGCTTCGCTGATGGCTATTCCGAGGCTTCCCGGACTATCCGGGTCCTGGGCCAGTACGTTGCGGCCCGCGTTGGTGTCCTTGCTGGGGCTGGCCACCACTTCAGCGCCCCATGTCTCCATGAGGACGCGGCGGTAGGGCTTCTGATGATAGCTGGTTTTGACCATGTAGACTTTAAGCTTCAGGCCGAAGAACTGGCATCCCAGCGCGAGAGCGCTGCCCCACTGTCCGGCGCCGGTCTCCGTGGCCAGCCTCTTCACGCCTTCTTTCTTGTTGTAGTAAGCTTGGGCTGCGGCGGTATTCAGCTTGTGGCTGCCGGCCGGACTAACGCCTTCGTACTTGTAATAAATCCGGGCCGGCGTACCCAGGGCTTTTTCCAGGCGGTGCGCCCGGTACAGGGGAGAGGGTCTCCAGAGGCGATATACCTCCTGGACCTCTTCAGGTATCTCAATAAACCGTTCCTGGCTGACCTCTTGCATGATGAGGGCCATCGGGAACAGGGGAGCGAGGTCCGCGGGCCCTATCGGCTGCCCGGTACCGGGATGAAGCACCGGAGGGAGCGGCTCCGGGAGGTCCGGCTGGATATTGTACCAGCTGGTGGGCATTTCCTTTTCTGTTAATAGTATCTTGGTCTCTTCCATAGCGCCTCCTGTTTAATAATCTATTCCATATATCGCTTGTGAGGGCGACCCGCCGGCTCGCCCTCACAAGCGGATCACTTCTTTACCTTATCCAGCGCCGTGCGCAGGCTCCGCACAAAGGCTTCGAGCCTGGAAAACGGAGGTGAATCAACCAGCTGAAGCAGCTTGCTTCCGACAATAACCCCGTCCGCTATTCGACCTACCTGTGCGGCCTGGACTTCAGTGGATATGCCGAAGCCAACGCAAAGAGGCTTGCTGGTGAACGTTCTGACTTTCTTCACGAAGGCCTCCAGTTCCTGGGGCAGGGCTTCCCTGGCCCCTGTAACTCCGGTAACCGAAACCAGGTAAATAAAGCCTGTGGAGTGCTTTGCCACCAGGCTTATCCTCCTGTCATCGCTGTTGGGGGACAGCAGGAAGATGATATCGATTCCGTTCTTCTTTGCCTCCTTTTCCAGTCCCCCTGCCTCGTCCGGAGGCATATCCGCCACGATAATGCCGTCTAGCCCCGCTTCTCCGGAGGCGCGGCAGAAATCCTCAAGCCCGTATTTCAAAAGTATATTGTAGTAGGTCATGAAGACCAGTGGAATCGAAGTCCTCTTCCTTATTTTTCTCACAAGGTCTATGCAATCCCTTGCGGTGACGCCTTTCTGCAAAGCCTTGTAGCTCGTCTCCTGGATGGTTACGCCGTCAGCCAGAGGGTCGGAGAAGGGTATGCCGAGCTCCACGATGTCACATCCCCACTCCTCCAGTTTCGGCGCCAGCTCCAGGCTCGAAGGTAAATCGGGATAACCGGCGGTAACATAGGCTATGAGCGCGGGACGTCCCTTCGTGAAAGCTTCAGGTATGCGGCTCATTTCCCTTCTCCACAAGCCGGATGAGCCGTTCCACAAGCGGAAATGAAAGGGGCGCAGCCCCTTTCAAGAAAACTCTCTCCCTCTCTCCTTGCCGGAAGGAGACGGAATGCGGCGCAAGAACTTGCTCTGGCGGGAGCATTTGTGAGCTTATCGCGACTTTCTCCGCGAGCGGGAATGAAAGGGGCGCAGCCCCTTTCAAACAAATCCTCTCCCTCTCTCCTTCGCAAGGAGAGAGGGATTAAGGGTGAGAGGTTTCTACACATTCTCTAGCTCCAGGACGGTGTATATGTCCTTGTCTCCTCTTCCGGAGAGATTCACTACGATTATCTTGTCGGCGCTGAGCGTGGGAGCCAGCTTTGAGGCATAGTAAACCGCGTGGGAGGACTCGAGAGCGGGGATAATGCCCTCGACCATGCTGAGGAGGTGAAAACCCTCCAGTGCCTGAGCGTCCGTCACAGAAACGTAACTGGCCCTTCCGGTCTCTTTGAGATAGCTGTGTTCCGGTCCGACTCCCGGATAATCGAGTCCGGCGGCTATGCTGTATGTATCGCAGACCTGACCCGCTTCGTCCTGGAGCAGATAGCTTTGAGAGCCGTGAAGCACGCCCACGCTGCCGCGGGCCAGAGAGGCCGAGTGTTCGCCGCACTCCAGCCCTTTTCCCGCGGCTTCCACTCCGATTAGGTTCACGTCTTTGTCTTTGATGAAAGGATGGAAAAGGCCGAGAGAGTTGCTGCCCCCGCCCACGCAGGCGACCAGATAATCAGGCAGCCGGCCTTCCTTTTGCAGCATCTGTTTTCTTGCTTCCCTTCCTATGACGGACTGTATGTCGCGGACAATCATGGGATAGGGATGAGGTCCCACCACGGAACCTATGAGGTAATAGGTAGTCCCGACGTTGGTCACCCAGTCGCGGAGTGCCTCGTTTATGGCGTCTTTGAGTGTCCTGCTGCCGCTGGCTACAGGCTTCACTTCAGCCCCCAGCAGTTTCATGCGGTAAACGTTCATGGACTGCCGTTTGATATCGTCTTCGCCCATGTAAATGACGCATTCGATGCTGAGCATGGCGCAAACGGTGGCGGTTGCCACTCCGTGCTGCCCGGCTCCCGTCTCGGCGATGATTCGTTTCTTTCCCATGCGCTTTGCCAGCAGGCCCTGCCCCAGGGCGTTGTTAATCTTGTGGGCGCCGGTATGGGCCAGGTCTTCCCTCTTCAGGAAAATTCTGGCTCCGCCTGATTTTTCCGTCAGCCTTTGCGCGAAGTAAAGGGGAGTGGGGCGGCCGATGTAATCGCGGCAGAGGTTTTCAAATGTCTTTTTGAAGGAAACGTCGCGCCGTACTTCCTTGTACGAGGCCTCCAGCTCTTCCAGTGCCGGAATGAGGGTCTCGGGAACGAAGCGCCCTCCGAAGGAGCCGTAGTATCCTCTCCTGTCGGGGAGCGTCATGCTGCCGCCGCCTTCGCGTTCTCTATAAAGAGCTTCACCTTTTGATAATCTTTCTTGCCCGGGGAAGATTCCACGCCGCTTGAGACATCAACGGCGTAGGGCTTCACCGTCTCTACGGCCTTTCCCACGTTTTCGGGGGTCAGCCCGCCGGCCAGGATAATAAGTCCGTGCCTTTTGGCCGCCCTGGCTATGTCCCAACTAAAAGTCATGCCCTTTCCTCCGGAAGAGCCGTCCAGAAGATAGGCCGAGGCTTGATAGAGAGGAAGTTCATCAACCGTTTTTTCATCCTTAACCTGTATTGCCCGGACACATCTGGGAAACAGCGCCCTGCACAGGGCGGGCTCAATATCGTCGTGAAGCTGTGCCAGATGCAGGCCGCAATATTCTAGCACGTCCTTTATCTCCTGTGGAGATAAGTTGCCGCCTGAAAAAACTCCAACTTTAGTGACAAAAGGAGGTAATCTCTCTATTATGTCTCGGGCTTTCTGCTGTGTTATCTGCCTGGGGCTGGCGGCGAATACAAAACCCAGGGCATCCGCCCCCATCTCCGCCGCCGCCAGCGCATCTTCCGTGTTTGTCAGCCCGCAAATCTTAACTTTTGTCACGAGCCGGTCATCTCCCTTTTTCAGGAGAATCTTTGCTCTTGAGAGCCTCAAGTACTTTATCCGGCATTGCCGGCAAGCTGACCCTGACGCCGATGGCGTTGTAGATAGCGTTGGATATCGCCGGAGCGGCAGCGCTCAGGGCGCACTCGCCGATTCCTTTCGCGCCGTAGGGACCGAGCTTCTCCATGGATTCCACTATGATTACGGGGTCCATGTTTCGAAAGTCCAGCGACGTGGGAATATTGTAGTCCAGGAACGTGGGATTTAGCACCCTGCCGGTGCCGGGTTCAAGGAAGAGTTGCTCTTTCAGAGCGAAACCCGCTCCCGCCGACAGGACGCTCTCGTACTGGCCCTCTATGCCTTTAGGGCTGATGGCTTTGCCGCAGTCAACGGCGGATACGAATCTGGATAGCTCTATCTGTCCGGTCGTGGTATCCACTTCCACCTCCGCGATATTCGCCACCGCGTTTCCCGCGGGCGGTGGGTATCCCGGAATGAAGTAGCTGCCCTTGCCGACGATGGAGTTCCTGGGCATTACCGCGGGAGGATATTCTGTCATTAGCTGCTTCACCACATCCGCTATCGGCATCCTCTTTTCGGGTTCATTCTTGACGTAAACAAACGCATCTTTGCAGTCCAGGTCCTGCGGGTCGGCTTTCAGCATCTGTGCCGCGTGAGCCAGAAGCTGCTGTTTGGCGTCTTCTGCCGCCATCTTTACGGCATTGCCGTGCGTCAACGTGGTCCTGCTGGCATCCTGGCCCGAATCATAGGGGGTGATGCCCGTGTCGCCGCTGACAATCTCCACGTCCTCGTAAGGCACTCCGAGAGCTTCTGCGACAATCTGCGACATCTCGCTCTGTGCTCCCTGTCCCTGCTCGACAGCCCCTGAAAGCAGTCTTATGCAGCCCCTGTCATCTATCATCACTATCGCGCTCGATTGCAGCAGCGCCGCGTTCCCGCCCGAGATTCCCATTCCTGTTCCATGCTTCTTCCCGTTCGCGAGCGTTCTTCCGCCCGGGACATGCCGTTTCTCTCTCCATCCTATCCTTTCCGCCGACCTCTGAATCGCCTCTCCGAAGGCAAGGCCCCTGGGAACGTTATACATTCCGTAGGGTTCCATTGACCGCAGGTGATTCTTTAAATAGAAATCGAGAGGGTCTATGTCTAGCTTCTCGCATAGCTCTTCCATAAACGAGCAGATGGCAAAATCTCCTTCCAGGTAACCGAAACCGCGGAATGCTGACGCGGGTGGGCAGTTGGTATAGGCCACGTACCCGTCATATTTCCTGTTGGGACAGGAGAACTTGGGCGTCAGGCTGGCCTGGTTCAAAGCGACCATTAGTCCCAGCAGAATATACGGCCCGGCGTTCAAATATGCTCTGTTGTAATAAGCGGTGAGAGTCCCGTCCCTCCTGGCTCCAACCTTGAGGTGGAAGGTCCAGGAGTGGCGCCTCGTGCCTGAAACGGCCTGTTCCTCCCTGGTAAGCTCGATCTTCACCGGCCTGCCGGACTTTTTGGAAAGCAGGCAGGCGATGCCGTGCATTTTCAGCAAAGTCTCCTTGCTGCCGAAGGCGCCTCCGACATAAGGAGTGATGACCCTCACCTTGCTCAACGGCAGGCCCAGGGCATTTGCCAGCTCAACATTAATCTCGAAAGGCTTCTGCGTGGAATCCCGGAGGGTCACTTTGCCGGTGGAGTCCCAGTCGGCGATGCAGGTGCGTGTCTCCAGCGGGCAATGGGACTGCATGTGTGTGGTATATGTCCGCTCAAGTATCACGTCCGCCTCTGCGAATCCCCTTTCGATGTCCCCGACCTGGCGGCTGTAGGTGTATGGCCTGCCGGGCGCCATCGGGACCAGGTTACCCTCAGGATGTATCTTCGGGGCGCCCGGCTTGAGGGCCTCCTCCGCGCTGAAGACGGCTGGCAAAAGTTCGTATTTGACTTCAATCAGGCTCAGCGCTTCCTCCGCTATCTCCTCGCTTACTGCGGCCACCGCCGCCACCTCATCGCCTGTATAGCGTACTCTATCTTCGAGAATGTAAATATCGAATGAAATCCGGTCTTTGAATTGCCTGAAAACGTTCTTTGGATTGACGTCCTTGTAGGTCGCCACAGACTTGACGCCGGGCAGAGCTTCTGCTTTGCTTGTATTTATGCTCAGGATTCTGGCATGGGGGTGGGGGCTTCTCAGGCATTTTCCGTACAGCATGCCCGGCAGTTTTATGTCACCGGTAAATTCTGCCGCTCCGGTGGCCTTCTTCAGGCCGTCCTTGCGGGGAAGATTTTTGCCTATTACGTTTAGTTCCTGGGTCACTTCAGAACTCCAGGAGTTCCCTTATTTTCTCACCGGGCCGGGGACTGGTCACCAGCGCCTCGCCCACCAGGATCGCCCTTACACCTGCCTGCTTGAGCCTGATGGCATCATCTTTGCCTTTTATGCCGCTTTCGCTGACCGCAATCACATCCGGAGGCACAAAAGGCATGAGCTCGAACGTGGTTTCCATATTGACGCTGAAATCCCTCAGATTGCGGTTGTTAATGCCGATGAGCCTGGCGCCTGCTCCCAGAGCCGCGTCCAGCTCTTCTTTCTCGTGGACCTCCACCAGCGCGTCCATGCCCAGGTGCCGGCATTCATCGAGCAGAATCTTCAGTTCATCCTGTAGAAGGAGGCTTGCGATCAGAAGCACGGCATCGGCCCCGCCGGCCCTGGCCTCATAGAGCTGGTAGGGCTCCAGAATGAAGTCCTTGCGCAGGACGGGCAACCCGGTAGCTTTGTGTGCTGTGGTCAGGTCCTCCATACTCCCCTTGAAGAAATCGGGTTCTGTGAGCACTGAGAGCGCTGCGGCCCCGCCCTTCTCGTAGAGCTGCGCCTGCTGCCTTGCGTCGAGGGCGGGTGCCAGGGAACCCCGGGAGGGAGAAGCCCTCTTGATCTCCGCGATGAGGCTGAAAGAGTTATCTTGCAGCGACTTCAGAAAACCCCTGCACGGGGGCAAAGTCAAAACAATTGATTCGAGCGTTCCGAGGGGCGTTTTTGCCATGCTCTCCGCCACACGGTATCCCGTAGCTTCAAGAATCTTCTCTAAAAACATCGTCCAGCAAAATCCAAATTTACTAATGGTCTCAAAAACCACAATTCAAAACCGGATAACCACTTTCATTCTGGCACAAAGTTTTGACTTTTGCGCTATGGCTTTGACTTTTGACTTTTGACCTTTGACTTTACCCTATTACACCGCATTCGTGAACTCCACCAGTTGCCTGAGCTTCTCTTCCGCTTTCCCGCTGTCTATCATCCTGGCCCCCAGTTCCAGTCCCTCTTTCCAGTCCTTAGCCTTATCGGTCAGCACAAATAGCGCTGCGGAATTCAAAAGCACTATGTCGCGCCGGGGTCCTTTCTCGCCCTTCAAAATGGAGAGGGCGATCGCGGCGTTTTCCTGGGGCAGGCCGCCCTTCATGTCCTCGATCCGGGCCCTCGGAAGCCCCAGCTTGTGCGGGTCCAGTTCATAGCTCTTAACCTTGCCGTTTCTTAGCTCGGCGATTGAATTCAGGCCGGTGGTTGAGAGTTCGTCCAGGCGGTCCGCTCCATGGACGACCATGGCTCTCTGGCTTCCCAGCCTGGCCAGCACCCGGGCCAGCATGGTGGTGAGTTTCGGGTCGTAAACGCCCAGAAGCTGAATCTGCGCGGAAGCAGGGTTTGTGATGGGCCCCAGTATATTGAATATCGTCCTTATTCCTATTTCCTTCCTGGTGGGCATGGCATATTTCATGGCCGGGTGAAGCAAAGGGGCGAAAAGGAACCCCACTCCGACCTTATCGATGCAGGCGGACACTTTGTCCGGACTCAGCTCTATTTTCACTCCAAGCGCCTGGAGCAGGTCCGCGCTTCCGCACATGCTGGAGACGGAGCGGTTGCCGTGTTTCGCTATGGCGAGTCCCGCCGCGGCCGCCACAAACGCCACCAGGGTCGAGATATTAAATGTGGAAAGCGCATCGCCGCCTGTGCCGCAGGTATCCACGAGCAGCGCGGCATCGGGTAGTATCTTTATTGCGCTGGCCCTCATAGCTTTGGCGCAGCCTGTAATCTCTTCTATCGTCTCTCCCTTTATGCGCAGTGAAACCAGAAAGGCGCCGATCTGGCTCGGGGTGGCTTCACCGCTCATAATCTCGCTCATGACAATCTCGGACTCGTTTTCCGTGAGGCTCTTTCCTTCTACCAGCTTGCCGATAGCATCTTTAATCATAGGTCCTGTACATCCTCCTTTTGGTCATCCCCTCCGCCATGTCCACAGCCTTTCTCAGAACCGCTATTTTGTTCAATGATTCCTGGTATTCATTCGCGGGTTGAGAGTCTGCCACGATTCCCGCGCCGCCCTGGAAGTAGACTTTATTTCCCTTCATCACAATTGTGCGTATTGTAATACAGGTGTCCATGTTTCCGCCAAAGCCGAAGTACCCCACTGCCCCCGCATACGGCCCTCTCTTCAATCCTTCCAGGTCATTGATGATTTCCATGGCCCTTATTTTTGGGGCGCCTGTTACCGTCCCGGCGGGAAAAGACGCCCGTATGAAATCGAAGCTGTCCTGTTCCGGCAGCAGCTTCCCTTCCACGGAAGAAACTATATGAATGACATGGGAATACTTCTCGATGCCCATATTAAGGGTAACCCGGACGCTGCCCGGCTCGCAAACCCTCCCTAGGTCATTCCTGCCCAGGTCCACCAGCATGATGTGTTCAGCCCTCTCCTTGGGGTCTGCCAGAAGCTCTTCGACGAGCGATTTGTCTTCTTCTTCGCTTTTCCCCCTGGGCCTGGTCCCCGCGATGGGCCTTGTTTCCGCGGTCCTCCCCTGTAATCTTACCAGCATTTCAGGCGAAGAGCCGATAAGCTGGAAGTCAAGGTAATCGAGGTAGAACATATAAGGAGAGGGGTTCAAGCGGCGTAGCGCCCTGTATATGGAGAAGGGGCCGGCTTCTGTGGCGCGCTGCAGGCGCTGGGATACGACTATCTGGAAGGCGTCTCCGGCAAGAACGTATTCTTTTGCCGCCAGCACTTTCTTCTCGAATTCGGACTGGCTGAAGTTCGAGGAGCAGTCACCCTTGGGCGGCCCTTCCTTATCCGGAGAGGGCTCCAGGTAAGCTTCCTGGGAGAGGGGCGCCTGGAGGCTGGAATGGATGCTGCCTATTTTCTCCACGGCTTCCTTGTAGCTGAGGCGGGGGTCGGAGGCAGGCTGCGACAGGGCCGTGATTTTCATAGTGTTCTGCACATGGTCGAAAATGACCAGGCTGTCCGTTATCATGAAGGCGCATTCCGGAAGTCCCAGTTCGTCTTTCCGAACAGGAGGGAGCTTCTCGAAGAAGCGCACCATATCGTATGACAGATATCCCACCGCTCCGCCATAGAAAAGGGGGAGTTCCGGCAAAGCGACAACAGGCTGTGAATAAAGCAGGTCTTTCAGCGCATGCAGTGGATCTGTAGGGGCACGGCGTGCCGTGCCCTCATCCGGGCGTGCCGTGCCCAGAGGTATGTTCTCGATTTCCTTTCCCCGCCGGATGCTGACGCTATCCGCGGTAGCCGTGAAAATCTGGGACGGGTTGGCTCCGATGAAAGAATAGCGGCCCACCTGCACGCCTCTTTCCACGCTCTCCAGCAGGAAAGCCGGCGAGGAGCCCTTCAGTTTCAGAAACACGGAGACAGGCGTATCCAGGTCGGCGGAGAGCTCCATGTACACGGGAACTCTCTCTCCCCGGGAGGTCAACTTCTTGTATTCTTCAAAAGTCGGATGAAACATCTCGCGCCCCGAATCTCCAAAATACCATGTTTTGCCCAAAAAAAAACCGCCCCTCCACACGAAGGGGCGGTTTTGAATTCCGCGGTGCCACCCTTATTCGTCCCCCAAATACATCGGGGGACCTCTTTTCAGGCACAATTCCGATCTTATCGGAGCTATGCCCCGGGCGGTGATAACGGCGCCCTTCCGTCAAAGCCTACTCATCCATCTTGGGCGGACTTTCGGTTTGCGGCTCCCAGGTCCATTCATCTTCTGCGCCGGCATCGGCTCCCACCTTACCCGACTCTCTTGGCCTCGCTGGAAGAGTACTATTCCTGTTCTTAGCCTTTGACCTAAAAGATTACTATTCCCGCAAGTAACTTGTCAAATTGAACCCGCCTTCTGTTATTAACGACTGAAACGCTAACCGTGCTACATTCCTCTGAAAAAGGAGAATGCATGGACCAAATCACTTTGTCCTATTTCGGGGGAGCACAGCCAATTCATCCGCCTCTCAACGGTGAGAGAGTCCAATAAGTTGGACAGACGGACTTTCGGTTTGCGGCTCCCAGGTCCATTCATCTTCTGCGCCAGCATCGGCGCACACCTTACCGGACTTTCTTGGCCTCGCCGGAAGCGTACTATTCCTGTTCTCAGCCTTTCATAACGGGATCTATCAGGGTTTAGTGAAAGTGGAGCTTCCCGCAAAAGACGGTACCGCGTACGGCAGTCCAGAGCCAATAGACCTATTACCAAGGTAAGAGTGGTTGAAAGTGGGAAGAAATACAAAGAATAGCTAAATGTTGTGAAAAAAGGACTATTGACAAGACACAATAGATAGTTTTAGAATTACTGATTATGCCCGTGTTAATTGCCATAACTTATTACGATATTGAGGAAGTACGTGAGAAGCTGGCCGAGAAGACAAGCCTGTCCCGTGGGAAACTAAGCCGTCAAAGAGTCCATACTATGATAAGAAAGAACATTCCAGCCGCTCAAAGAATAGGTGGGCGTATATTGATAACAGATGAAGAGCTAAAATGGCTCGCTGCGAACTTGGACGTCAAGCACAGAAAGACTACAGATGTACGACAATAGATATATATCGTCATATTTTATAGGTTAAATAAATATGGAAAATATGACATAATAAACAGTTGACAAATGACAGTAGATAATCTAAAATGTAACCCTAAGCGGCGGCAAATTTACATTACATTGTAGGCGGTGTATAATGCTATCATATCAAGTTTTGGAGATCGCATTGAATACGGAGAGTGCAAAGAAACTATTAGAAGTTGCAGCGAAGGTGGGTGCCTTCCTTCGAGGCAATTTCACGTTGTCTTCTGGAAAACAGAGTACGCATTATTTTGATGGTAAAAAGATAACCCTTTCTTCGGAAGGTGCCTACTGGGTAGGCAAAGCAATATTAGATGAGCTGGAGGGGGAACATGTTGATGCCATTGGTGGATTAGCCATTGGAGCCGATCCGATTGCCACCGCAGTTGCCTTGGTTAGTTACCAGGAGGGAAAAGCAATCGACGCCTTTGTGGTGAGGGAAGTATCCAAAGAACATGGTACCAGAAGAAAAGTCGAAGGACATCTTAAGGAAGGTTCTAACGTAGTGATCGTAGATGATGTTATCACTACTGGAGGCTCCGTGATAAAGGCGATAGAGGCGGTGGAAAGTGCCAAGTGTAAGGTGGTAAAAGTCATTGTACTAGTAGACAGGCATGAGGGGGGAAGCGACAGACTTAGGAACGAAGGATACAAGCTTACAGCAATTCTGAATTTGTGGCCCTCAGGGGACGTGACGATTAATGAGCCTGCAGCAGTTAAGGGATAGTCTAAAGAAAGGATTCTATGTAAAGAATCTTTATGGGATGATACCCATATGCAGAGGCTTGGCAGTTAATTCTAGGAAACCATCCCCCTTTTTTCTTATTGAACAAATTTTTCTAAATATCGCTCGGCAGTGGGAAGAGAGAGATTTGCCAGTAGAAGAAGCTGGAAAAGTTCAATCAAAGATGATTCAACCGCTTAATGAGTTGTTAGACGTCATTGATAAGAATGTCTCAGACCAAGAAATACTTGACCATATGAATAAAGTTACTTCCATTTATTTGAACACGTTCAAATAAGAGTCCTTTCGATGGGTAATTACAGTTTACCCATTCAATAAAGCAAATTAGACCGTGCGCCCTCTTAAGCAATCAAGCACTTAAGGTTCCTTTTCAACATATATGTATTCCTCTTTCCTTAAATGTGGCATCTTGAGAAGTTAACAAAGGACCTGTGCGGCTAAGTATCTCTCCGCTCGAAATCAAATATTTTCATAGGCCCCTACTTCGTAGCGCCGCCACGGCCCTTGATATCTCTGCTTGCTGCATCTCTATGATGGAGAGAAGTTCTTCTGGCGTGCGCGCATCTTCCTCTCGTTTTCGGTTGGGATTAACTGCTTTAAGGTCATAGTTTCTGTTTTTAATTTCTTCCATGGAGATAGTCCAGGAATGCTCGCCTGAGGTCCGCTCAGGGAGTAACTGGAGGAATTCCTTAAAGTTCTCTGCTGCGAGAGGCTGCTTTTTGGTAATATGCAAATCAGAGAGGTCATAATACCAGATATTCTCCGTTGGTTCTCCTTTGGTGAAGAACAGCAGATTGGTCTTGCTTGCTGCCCCGGCATTCATGAACACTCCGGCGGGGAGGCTAACGATGCACCAGAGATCGCACTCGTTCAGGAGCTTGCGCTTGGTCTGCACGAAGGCGGTTTCCGTAGTGCGAAACAGGGTACCCTCATCCATGACTATGCCGCACTGGCCGCCGTGCTTGAGGCTGTCAATGATATGCTGCAAGAAAAGCACCTGCGTGGCGCGGGTCTTATAGGCAAAATGAGTTTGGGCTTCCTTTCCTTCTTTCCCGCCAAAAGGTGGATTGGTCAAAACTACGTCATAGAGGGCGGGGGCGCTGCCAAAGAGTCCGCCATATACCTCCTGTCCGGTAAGAGCATTGCCGTGCCAGATATGCGGCTCGTCTATCCCGTGCAATATTAGATTGGCCAGGGCAATGGGGTATACCAGGTCTTCTTTCTCACGTCCGTAGAAGGTACTATTTTTAAGAGCCTCTATATCTTCCGCGGATTGCTCCTGGGCGCTCATGTACGAGTAGGATTGCGCCAGAAAGCCGCCTGTGCCGCAGCAGGGGTCATAAACTGTCTGCCCTATCCTGGGATTTAGCGTCTGCACCATCGCCGTGATAATCTGCCTGGGTGTAAAGAACTGCCCGCCATCATTGTTCTTTGCTCCCATATTCTGAAGCAGCCCTTCATAGACCTGGGAAAGGGTGAACATATGGGTCTCGACTACATTTTCGGTCCTCAGCTCATGAACTCTATCCAGAATATCCAGGAGATTGCGCTCGGTATCAATCTTTGTTCTTTCCACCGAAGAGAATACCTGACTTATGACTTTCTGTCGTACAGTGGCTCCCGGCCGGTCTTTGAGACCGCGAAGGGCAGGTATGAGTCGGCCATTAACAAAGCTGATGAAAGCGCCGAGGGTGCCCTCCTGCAATTCACTTCGCTTCTTGCCTTCAGGCGCTGCCCAATCCTGCCAGCGGTAAGGGTATTCCAGGGAAGGTTGAAATGGCGCACCCACCGCTTGGGCTTGTTCCGCTTCCCTCCCTTCTTGCTCATCGAGGATGCGGAGGAAAAGCATCCAGGTGAGCTCAGGGACATATTGCAGAGCGCCGGCGCAATTAGAGCGGCGCATTATATCGCAGATGCTTTTAACATAGGCATTCAGGCTCTGCGGAGATGTGATTTTGCGGCTATTATTTCTGTCATTAACCATGGTCTTATTCCTGCTTAGGTAAACTCGTGTCGACTTGCCTTATAGTTCTCCGGAGAAGGCCTTCCGCAAAACCACCCGGGGTAATGCTTTCACAGCAGCGACTTGGGCCTCGCAGGCAGCTTGAATATGCCTCATTTCTTTCATCATATCTCCAATTTTGGCTGCAATCCGTTTCTGCTCAGGGAGAGGAGGAACGGGAATGGCAACGGATCGGACATAGTTATCACTAACTGCTGGGTACAGCATGCCGCGGACTTGCCCTGAAACAAGCTTGACGAAATCGTCGCTCTGCGTGAAACTGAAAAGGAAAACAGCGTCAATCGCATTAGTCGGACGCAGCACGCAAAATCCAGTGCTGCAAACCTCATTATCTAATTCATCTGGGACTAAGGCAACAGCGTTTAAGTTTGGACGCGTGGTTGCAATCAGGACGTCGTTTCTTTTGACAACTTGTCGAGCTCTGCTGGGAGCATGTTTGCCTAAAATCTTGTGGACATTGGTGATTCGCTTACTGTGGGAATCGATGGCTGAAATATCTATATAGAGGAAGGGCAAGTCTGGAGATAATCGCGGATCGCGATTGCTGGCCTGACTGCATACTTCCCCCAGCTTGCGCCTTTCCCATTTCTTTGCCTCATCGCTTTCGAAAACCTGGCGCAGGTAGGATTGGGGCAGGGTTTTGGCTGCTTCAAGTTGAGCTTTGCAGGCTTGCTGGGCGCGCTCTACTTCCTTTGTTATTTCCCGAATGTTAGCTGCAATCCGCTCTTGTTCATGGACAGGTGGGAGAGGCAAAGTGATATTGCTTAGTAAGGTGGCGTTCATATTTGGTTGAGCACCACCGCGCTTATTTGCTTCTACTTGCTTCCAATATGATTCGCTCTGCAGAAATAAGTATAAATAGTCCGACGTTAATGCCGTTGTGGTTTTAACTCTTATGAGATATGACGCAAAAACTACTTGTGACGGCACGTCTTTGATCATGAAACTCTTACCAGTAGTTCCTCCCGTACGCGCAAGTACGATATCTCCAGATTTGAGAAAGCACTTAGAGTCTTCTCGGTTGTGTTTACAATAAGGGACCTTATCCCAATCCACCTCACCATTCTGAATATCAGTAATTCTCAATAACTTCGGACCAACTCTATTGAATTCAGCACTTGCAGTATATCCATACTCTGGTTTTTCACACACTTCGCCCAGCTTTACCCACCGCCAGCCGGATGGCAATATTCTCTGAGATTTACCATCAATTTGTTCACCGCTCATTTTATGAGCCCTGCCCTGGCAAAACTGTAATAATCTTCTTTATTCTTGCCTATGATTATGTGGTCTAAAATGCTTATTCCCACCAGATTACAGGATTGAATCAGGCGGTTCGTTAATTCGATATCTTCTGCCGAAGGCTCCGTCTCTCCGGAGGGATGATTATGTACCAGAATAATTGATGAAGCCGACTTTGATGCGGCTTCTTTTATGATTTCTTTCGGGTCAACTACAGTGGCATTGATGCTCCCTTTGCTGATTTGCACGTTATGTATGGGCTTATTTTTTATGTCCAAGAGGATAATATTGAACAGCTCCTTTTTCGCGTCCCGCAGGTACGGACCGTAATATTCGGAGACATATCCAAGTACATCATCAGCCTTTGTAATCTTTATCTTCTTCTCCGCTTCCTCTTTGTAAAATCTCTTTCCTAGTTCCAGCGCCGCTTTAACCTGTGCCGCTTTAGCATGTCCTATGCCGTTTATTTTGCAAATTTCGGAGACCTGAGCGGAATCTATTCCCCTCAGAGACCTGAACTGGTTTAGCAGCCTTTTAGCCAGTTCCTCGGCGTTAGTTCCTCCCTGTCCCGTTCTTAAGATTATGGCCAGGAGTTTGGATAAGGAGAGCGATTCGGAGCCATGTTTCATTAGCATTTCCCTGGGTCTTTCTTCCTCTACCCATTCTTTTATGGGGCGGCTCTCCCTATTTTCGGCAATGCGCTCCGTGACCAGTTTTCTGACGCTTTTACAATCTTCGGCGGTTTTGATGCATAGCCGCCTGATTATTTCATCAATGTCTTCTCTGCTCAACAGCGCCTTTGTTGCACCAGTCAGAAAAATCTTCCTTTTGCTGCTGAACATGGGGTAAATTTCGTGTGCGACAAGAAAATCAAGCGTGGTTTTCTCCGGCGAATCATTTAGATTCATGCGGCGAATAGCCTCTTCTTGGTCTCGGTAATAATATTCTGAGGCTCTCCCATTATCTTCAACGCCTCAAGACCGCCTGCTTTCTGGACCTCGGGGGCGTTCAGCACATAGGGACTCTCCAGTTCTTCCGTGCCGCCGCTGGCAAACTGCCCTGCAAGGGCCAACAGCGTATTGCCTGTTTGAGAGGGCAGAGTCTGAAACCAGGCGGTGTGCTTATATTTCAGGGCGTCTGCCCTCTCTTTTCGTGTCTTCGGAGCTATGCCATATCCGATCTGGCTCAGGACATCATAGAGGTCATATTCCTGCCACTGCATAATCTCGCGGAGAAGGCGGACTCCCTGCCCATCATCGGGGAGCTTATTTATCAGTCTCTTGCGTTGAGACGGCTCTATCCATATGGTGCGGAAATCGTCAATGTTCTTTGCCTCCGCTGCCAATCTTGCCGCCAGAAGCTCACGGTATTCTTCAACGGTAACCATAGCCAGCTTTCCGTCTTTCTGAGTTGCAATATACGTACCGGCGGAATTGATATGGACATCAAATCCTTCAACGCGGACGATTCTTTCCTTATCGCCGCCGTCAGGTTCTCGACGCTCTCTATCCGGTGCGGGGTGCGTGATGAATCCCTTGCCAAGAAGACGGGTAGCGTTTGTGTAATCATAGACTCTAAACATCAACTTGCTGGTCGGCAAGTGAATTCGCGAGCCTCTGCCCATCATCTGGTGAAAGGCAATGGGTGAACTAACGTATTTGAAGAAGGCCACATTCCGGACACAGGGAACATCTACGCCCGTTGTAATCAGCTCAACAGTGGTGGCAATGAAATGGCTTCTCATAGAGCCCCGCAGGTCAGCGATATACTGGCTTCCGCCCACGGCCGCCGTACATTTGAAAGCGTAGGGCTCAAGTCTTTGCACCTTATTCTTGGAGCACCAGTCGGCATAGAGATTATTCATCCCGGCAGCGACGGCATACATGTGTATCCCGGGCACAGAAGATAATCGTCTTCTGCTCGGGGCCGCCCGTTTGAAGAAACATATCGAATAAGTCCCGACACATCATTTTCACCCTGTCCGGGAGCTGAATCTTATCTTCAAACGACTGGCGCTCGTAAGTTCCACGGGTCTCATCAGCAGACAGGGCTTCACCCGTTGTGGCGTCTTTCGCCCCAAAGAGCTTGATGTCCTGGCGGGTTACACCTTTCACATCAAGGTCTACTTCCCGCTTGATGATTTCACATGCGGGGAGATAACCGTCTTCCATCCCCTGAGCCATATCATATTCATAGACGGGTTCGCCAAAGTACGCCAGGTTGTTCGCAGTGACTTCTTCATCTTCGCGGCGTTCCTCCTCGTTCCCGCCTTCGAAAGAGCGGGGAGTGGCTGTCAAGCCTATCTGTATGGCATTGGGATTATTACGAAGAACTATACTCCATTTTCCCCAGGCGCTGCGGTGGCATTCGTCAATAATGATGTGGCTGAAATAATTTTCCGGGTAGTTTTCCAGGAAGAATCTTGCTTCTTCAGTTTCTCCAGCGACATTTAGGGTCTGATAGGTTGCAATCAGGATCCGGGCATTCTTTTGAGTGTTTGTGGATGTGACTTCCGCCGCATTTGAGCCAAATATGTTCTGAAAAGCTCCGAGCCCCTGTGTTCTAAGTTCGTCCCGGTCGCAGACAAATAGCGCTTTATGAAGCTGCCCTGCATCTGCGATTTTCTTCAAAAGCTGAACTGCGATAAACGTTTTCCCTGAACCTGTAGCCAAGAATAACAGAGCCCGATTTTTCACCTTGGCTATCTTTTCCAGTGTAGCCCGTATGGCGGCATCCTGGTAGTAACGCCTGCTGGCTTCACCGCCGGGATAAGGCATCAGCAGTGGTCTGGCATTCTCGGCATCAAGCGAGAAACCCATCCCCTTCTCATACAGGTTGAGCAGATGTTGGGGTGAAGGAAACTCCTTTAGGCTAAGAGGACTACCCGTCTTACCGGTGAAGTGGTTGTATTCGAGGAATAGGAGCTTCCCGCGAAACGCTGAACTTTTAGAATTGACTGCATAATATTTATCCGGTTTCTTCATTTTTCCTCGGTTGTAGACCGTGACT
>JGI1356J14229_10000812_pt1 | contig 28068 bp, 28 predicted proteins | sample Subgrocontami58m_FD_14229 | JGI IMG/M metagenome (IMG submission 14229) | reverse complement strand
CCTCCAGACGCCGCTGGCATTCGTAAACCGTACCTAGCACCTTGCTAGCCTTCATTTTGTTACCCTCGGGGTTCGCAATGAGATTTTCCATCGCACACCTCTATATTTGAAAAGTGCGGTTGCTACGGACATCCGTAGCTATCTACCAAGCACAATGCTTAGTATGCATAAATGATACATGAATTATCTGACTTTGTCAATGGCTCAAAAATTAATCGTAATTTCCGCCACATCGCTGGGTTCTGGGGCAAATTTTGTCTTTGATTTGGCGTTGAAAGTAGTTTTGATTTTGTGCGCCAGTTTGTTGGCAAGTTCATTTTCCGTAGTAGTAATTTTCCAGTTGCCGTCTTTATGTTCTACGGAGATTACTCTGTCCATAGGATCGCGGTCATAAGCACGCTTTCCAAATCCCCGTGCCAGCTCTTCCAATTTTTCCGCATATTTTTCCGGCAGGTTTTTAATAGTTATTCTGCCTTCGTACTGCTTGTTTTTAATCATCCGACAGGCCGGGCAGATTGAGAATTGAACTTTCTTGTCTTTTTTGGGGTTGGTAACGCTTTCGGTTTCTGAAAGATTTAACTTTTCAATTCCATGATGCCAGTGCTTTTTGAAATAAGCCGCGCCGCAATCCTTGCATAAAATCAAACCGCCTTTGGCAGAAAACTCTTCATCTTCGTGCCGGGATCTCGGCAATTTTATATTGTTTGGATTATGAAAAATATGAGACATTTTAATCTAAATCCGAAATTCGAATATCGAAATTCGAAACAATATCAAAATTCGAAATTCTAATTTTCGAAACAGTTTTATTATTTTGGATTTTGGTCATTTGAATTTGTTTCGTATTTCGTGCTTCGTGCTTCGAATTTAGTGCCCTATTTAAGTATTTCATAAACCAGCGCAGTAATAAACACGAGTAAAAGCAATATTATCGGGGCAGTCAGGCGTTTTTTTGTCATCTTGAGCCACATCCAAATTATCAAAATTCCTTCAAGAGCCAAGAAAATCCCTCCAACCAAACTGACCAGCGCGATAAAATTCTGCAAACCGGCGAAATAAAGAGCGATCGGGCCGAAAACGATAAGTAAAAAACGTAACCAAAACGGAAAATTTAAATCCAACTCCAAGCTTTTGTAGACGTCCCTGCCGACTGTCCCGTAAGAGCTCAACAAGGACAAAATTCCGAAAAACCCGATAATTCCTAAAAAGATAAACCCGGGAACGTTTCCTTTTAGACCGGTAACCGCGTCTTCGGTGACATTAGGAGAAAGTCCAAGAACACTGAAAACAAAAAGCAAGTAGACAGCGGCGGAAATAAAAACTCCCCAAAAAATTGCCTTTTTATAACCGCCATTCAGCTTAACCAAATCGGGGACTGCCTGACGGCCCGCAAGGGAAAAAAGAATTGGGCCCAGAGGTAAAAGAAAATTCCCCCAATTTGGCAAAATTGAATTTTCGGCAAGAAACTTTCCGGTAAAAATACTCAAAGTAAAGACCAAAATTATGACCGCTATAATGCCGACAGTAACCAGAGTTTCCAGCCAAGCGATCCTTTTCGCGCCAAGAAAAATAATCGCCGATCCGATTACCCAGAAAACTATCATTTTTTCTACGCCAGCGCCGAAAATTGTAAGGAGGTTGGCGAAACTTTGAGACAAAATAAGATAAATCGTCAAAACAAAAATCACCTGAATAACCGATATTAAAATAGCCGAAAGGTAGCCCGCTTCTCCAAGATAGAGTTTGGCGTATCCAACAAAGCGATGTTTCTCGGAAGTTTTTAAAATAACTTCCGCGTACATACTATAGATGACGATATAGATTGCGGCCCCTAATAGTAAATAAAAAATGCCGCTTGATAAGCCGGCGGTTTTGAAAATATACGGCAATGAGAAAACTCCCGCCCCGATAATTGTTCCTGCCAGCAAACCGACGGAAAGCAAAAAATCTCTACTCCTCATCTTCTTGCTCGTCTTTTCCGCCAGAGGCGCCTCTCAATCGTCCGATAACCCGGTGCTCAATAAACCACATGAAAAATAAAATAAAAATCGTGACCGCGGTCGTAAAAATAGAAATTGCGTACAGCTTGTATGCCGCCGACATGCCAATCGCAGCCGAAACCCACAAACCGGCCGCGGTTGTCAGCCCTTTAACTTTTGATTGCTGGAAAACTATCAGTCCGGCGCCGATAAAACCGATGCCGACTACCACTTGAGAAGCGATACGGGAAGGATCGTAGCTGGTGCCGGCAAAATTCACAAAAACTACTTGAGGAATGATTGTAAATAAAGCCGAGCCTAAAGCAACCAAGGCGAAGGTTCGGATTCCGGCCGTTTTATGAGCAAGTTTTCTTTCAACGCCTATCAGAGAACCCAAAAAAGCGGCTAAAGCAAGCTGGCCGAAAATTTCTAAAGTCTGCGGTGAAATAAATTCCGTCATTTTATCTCAAAAACTTCGTCTCCATCGCGAACTTTATCATTGACCTTTATACCCACTTCTTTGCCTTTGGGAGCGGAGGAGACATCTTTATGGTCGTACTGCATTGAATCAAGCGACTGCTCAAAATTGGTGGTGGCGCCGGAAAACCGCGCCATGGTTCCTTTTTTGACAACTTTGTTGAATTTCACGATTGCAACTTCAATACCGCCGTAATAATGGGTAACTTTTCCGATTGGCTTGCCCTGAGCTGGTCGAAGGGGCTTTGCCTTTTTAACTGTTTTTTTTCCGCCTGAGGCGGATCCGCCTTTGGCGGAAACTTTTTTTACTGGCATAAATTTATTTATTGTTGGCGACCTTTTTTTCTTTTTCTATTAGCACTAATAATTTTTCCAATAATTTTTCCGGATTGGAATCATAAACTACTTTTCCCGGACCGCGGTGAGCTTTTTCAATAATCCCTTTAATTTCGTCAGCCATTCCTCCGGTGCCGGTTAAAATTCCTATTGGCTTATTATCTTCAAAAGCGATGGTAAATTCGTTTAAAGTTCCCATGCGCCCGCAGATGGTTATAATTGCATCAGCTGACCGAGTAAGCAACAGGTTTCGGCCGGAATATTCAAATCCGGTATAGATAATTAAATCATGATAATCGGTTGGCAAGTGGTAGCTTTTTATGTGGGCGAGTTCCGAAGCCGCCGGAGAAAGTCCGATAACAATCCCTCCGGCTTCTTTCGCGCCTTTGGCAGACCAGTAAGGGATGCCCGTAGTGGCGCCGGTCATCAAAACCATTCCCGCCTCGGCAATAGCGCGACCAATCTGCTCCGCTTTTTCTAAAGCATCCGGAGCGCAATAGCCGGTTTCGGCCGCGCCGGAAACGCAGATTTTATATTTCAAATGATACCGGGAACTCAATTTGTTGCGATCAAACGCCATGTTAAAAGTATATCAAAATTCATGTTTCGTGTCTCATGCTTCATGCTCTATGTTTCATAATCCATAGCTAGCCCCCTCCTCCGGCGCTTCAGCGGCCACCGCTAATTCGTCTTTGATTTTTTGCGCCAACGGATCCATTTGATCCGGTTCGCCATGCACAAGAAAAACTCTCCGGAGCGAAAGCCGCGCTGATTGCAGCCAACTAAGCAGTTGCGGTTGATCGGCGTGAGCCGAATAGGCGCTAACCGCCTTCACGCTTGCCTTTACCGATATTTCTTCGCGGTGAATTTTTACCCTAAAAGGGTTTCCGGATTTTTTACCGTCCAGAATTTGCCGTCCCAACGATCCTTGCGATTGATACCCGACAATAAGAAGCGTACTGTTGGGATCGGAAAGGTATCTTTTTTCGTGATGCAAAATTCTTCCGGCGTTAGACATTCCCGCGCCGGCGATAATCACCTTGGGCGGCCGCACTTCATTAATCGCCTTTGATTCTTCGGTGGTTAAAGTGGTTTTAAGGCCTGGAAAATTAAACAGCTTGTCCCCCATTTTTATTTGCTTCATTGATTCCTTGTCCCAATATTTTTCGTGTCTGTTATAGACTTCCGTAAGCTTGATCGCTAACGGACTGTCCAAAAAAATCGGCACTTTGGGAATTCGGCCATTTTCCGCCAGTTCGTTAATCTCATACAAAAGCTGTTGAGTGCGCTCCATGGCGAAAGCGGGAATCATCAAAACGCCGCCGGATTTAACTACGTCTTCAATAGCATCTTCAACCGCGTCCCGCCGTTTGCTCGCTGGCTCATGAATGCGATTGCCGTAAGTTGACTCCATTACCGCGTAATCAATGCCGGCCGGCAATTCTTCGCGCGCGCCGATAATCGGAGCGGGCGAGTTTCCCAAATCGCCGGAAAAAACGACCCTAACGGGTCGTCCTGAGCCCGTCGAAGGACCCTCAACTAAAATGAAACTTGAACCTAGGATGTGCCCGGCATTATAGAAAGTTGCCGTAAATCCGCCGGCTGGCGGACCGATTTTAATCGGCGTATGATATTCCACTCCTTCCCAATGCGTCATCAGTTCTTCAATCTCCCGAACGCCGTAAAGATACGGCTTTTTAAATTTTTCCGCGTCCTGCATTAAAATATGCTCTGAATCAAGCAAAAGAAGATTGGCAAAATCTTTTGCCGGAATAGTGGAATAAACTTTTCCCCGGAAACCGTCTTTGTAAAGTTTCGGCAACCGGCCCACGTGGTCAACATGAGGATGAGTAATTAAAACCGCCGAAATTTCTTTCGGATCATAAGGAAAAGGATCGAAATTATGCTTTTCGCAAAAATTCCCGCCTTGATGCAGTCCGCAGTCGACGAGTATACGAGTCGATCCTAAGCTTGCTTGCCCCGCCTTGGCGGTGGCCGAAGGACTATCTGTTTCCAGCAAAAAATTTGAACCAGTAACCTGCTTAGCGGCGCCGTAGAAAGTTAATTTCATTTATTAATTATAAAACAAAATGTCTAAACCAGAAATTCAAAAACCCCTATTCCTAGATGTAAAAATCGGCTCAAACTTTTAAATCTCGGCTGGATACCGGCCTTCATCAATAACTCAAGAAGTTCTTCAAAAGAACGTTGACACGCCCCCTTATCGGCTAAAAAACCCAACTTGGCAAGCCATTGCAGTTTTTTTGGTAAAACCATATCAATAATAAGAACGCGGCCGCCCTCGCGAGTTGCCTGCAGCATTTTTTTAAACGCGCCGATAACTTCTTCGTCTTTCAAATGATGCAGAACGGCGATGCTGAAAGAGAGATCGAATGATTCTTCTGAAAACGCTAAATTCGCGGCGGACATTATTTCAAAGCGAACATTGGGATGTTGCTTCCGAGCGTTGTTTATTTTCTCTTCATCAATATCAATCCCTGTGTAATTTTTAGGAAAAAGCTCCGAGTACCAACCATAACCGCAACCAACGTCCAAAACTCGGCCATCTTTTCCGCCGGAGGCGGATCCTCCTCCGGAGGAAAATTCTATGGATTTCAAATAATTTTCCAGACCCTTCTTCTCAAAAAGCTTGAAAAATATTTTTTCCGCTAAAATCATGATCTTTTTATCCTTTAACTACCGCAACCGGTTTCAATCTCGCGACTTTTTTGGCTAAACCGGCTTCGGTATTCCTTCGGAATTTCCTAGATAAACTCGGAAATTTTTTGAGGTCGCTTTTGTCCATGTCCATACATTCTAACAAAAATTAGGCAAATGCATTGTCCGCCACTATCGCATGCGATAGTGGGGTGTTATAATCCCTCGCGTGGATATATCAAAGAAATGAATAACACATTGTCCGCCACTATCGCATGCGATAGTGGGGTGTTATAATTCTCCGCGTGGATATATCAAAAATTCTTAATACCAAACATCGGACGGAATGGGAAAAGGCGGTGTGGTCAGAGATTGTCAATTATTTGGCGACGGCGAAATCCCAAAAAGATTTCAAACAAATTTTAGGCAAACTATTAAGCGAAGACGAGAAGCGCGTAATCGTAAATCGGGTGGCGGTTTTGGCGCTTGTAAAATCAGGAAAAAGTTATTCAGAAATCGGCGGCGCGCTTTGGGTCTCGCCAGTAACTATCAGCACTGTAAAGAAAAATTTCTGGGATAAATCCGGGCATTATAAAAGCTGCCGATTGATGCCGAACAAAAAGAAAGAGCGAGGCGGCGGGATGGAAACCAAAACGAAAAAATCTTTTGGGGACGAACTATTTAACAACATAGATCTGTGGGAATTAATTACAAACCCGCCCCGTCCGCCGGGAATTGGTTTAAAAAACAAATAACGGAACATCCACCACTATCGCATGCGATAGTGGCGTGGGAAATAAAAAACCCGCGACGGCAGTCACGGGATCACGCCTGAGAAGTTGGCATCTCCACCAAAAAGAAAAATCAGCAATAGGCCAACGCCAAGCAAGACAGCAAACGCTATTAGCACCACTTTACTCTCTTGCTTGGTAATCTCCGGTGGCAGGGCGCCTCGAAATTTCCACCAGATCGGCGGGATTGCCATACAGGTCTCCTTCAATGTGCTATTAGATACTAGTACGGAGCGATCTAGATGTCAAGAATAAGCCTGGTTTTCCAGATTTCCCCTTCTTTTTTGATGTCTACTTCATGGTAAGTTACCGCTTTCACGTCCTCATCGAATTTATCAACTTTTGTTCCGGATAGTTCTGCTTGGAGCTTGTTGCCTGCAATTTTTATTTTTTCCACAAAATAAATCACCTTCTCAATTTGGCTTTTAGCTAAAATCTCGTTTAAAAAATCCACTAACAATGTGTTTAGATTTAATGATTTAATCGTTATTTTTTCTTTCCCCACTATCGCATGCGATAGTGGGGAATAAAAACACCGACCCACTACAGACTGAGGCGACTTAGTGATTCAATGACTCCTCTACCGCTTTTCGCTCATTCCACGGAATTTTTTTGCCGCCCGCAATATGCATCCAACCCTCACTACCCTTACCGGTGATGATTACCGTGTCGCCTTTTTTTGCCAAACCAACGGCTTTCTTAATTGCTTCTCGCCTATCAATTACTTCATAAACCTTTATGTCTTTTATTCCCGACTTTATGTCTAATAAAATTTTACTTGGATCTTCGTCATAGGGATCTTCATTGGTCAAAATAATCTCTTGGCAATATTCGGAGGCGATTTTCCCCATTTCCCGCCGCTTCCATTTGTCTCGACCGCCTCCCGCCGCCCCCAAAACACAAATTAACTTAGCTGTATTCAAAGTTTTATAAACTTTTTCCAAACTATCCGGCGTATGAGCATAATCAATCACAATCTTAAACGGAACTTCTTGAACAACTTCCATCCGCCCCGGAACTCCCTTAAACGAAGAAAGAGCTTTTTTAATTGCCGGCCATCGGATTCCTTGCGAGACCGCGAACGAAGAAGCGGCAGCGGCATTTTCCAAGTTAAAATCGTTCGCAAGCCAATCGCCAATTCGCTCCTTGCCTTTATTTAATTCTTTATCTATAAAATTTTCACGACTGAAATAAACAGCGAATCCGCAGCGGCAATCTCCCGGACCGCAAGAAGTTTTTAGGCATTCATGGATTGCATCAACAAAATACTGATAGTTGGGATTACTTTCGTTGATGAAAAATAGTTTATTTTTCTTTTTTGAATAGCGCGCGGCATCGGCAAAAAATTTCACTTTGCTATTTCGGTATTTTTCAAAAGACCCGTGTGCCTCTATATGTTCCGGATGCAGATTCAAGAAAAGCGCGGCATTCCAGTCGATAAATCTGTGCCGGTACTGAAGAATGCCCTGCGAAGTTACCTCCACAATCGCATATTCGCATCCGGCATCAACCGCTTTTCGCAAAAATTTCTGAATGAAAAACCTGCCCGGCATCGTCATAGAAGTCATATTTTTCTCCGTAGATTTATCAATCTTAAAACGAATCGAAGAAAGCAGCGCGGTTTTCTTCCCCTCGCTTTCCAAAATAGAATTTATCAATTCTACAGTCGTAGACTTCCCTTTCGTGCCCGTCACTCCTAAAACAAAGATTTCCCGCGAAGGATTCCTGTATAAAATACTTCCCAGCCAAGCTAAGCAAAAATGGTAGATGTTTTTCAAAAAATTAATCATTTTACAATACTTTTATGTAAGTCTTGATAAATTTTTGGATGGCAGAAACAGTTGCGTCTTTTACTTTGGGATTACTCTCGGCAACCCATACTGCGAAATTATAAAGTTCCTGATTGTCTGATTGAAGCCATTTTTTATTTTTATAAAGAAAATATAGCACTGCTGTTACGGCAATACGCTTGTTTCCATTTTGAAAAGGATGATTTTTTATCATCAAATAAAATAAAATAGCGGCCTTTTCTAAAAAGCCTTTATACGCATTCTTGCCGCCGAATTTTTGAAATGGCGTTACTAAACAACTTTCTAAAACATTTGGGAAACGCGTGCCAAAATCAGGAATTGGTTCATTCCAAGCCATTAATGCTTGGGCAAGCGAATGGGCTACGTATTCAATTTCTGTAATTGTTAGGGGCTTCATTCCTTGCCAAGTAATTTTAGCGCCTCGCCATATTCCGCAACGGTTTTCTTGACTGATTCTTCAATGAGCTTCTTTTTAGCTTCTCCTAAAACCGTCCCGACCGCTTCATGCAAATCTTCCCTCGCGATAATAAAACTGCGCCCAACTTTTCTGGCTTTAATTTCGCCGGCTTTTATCTTTTTAAATACCGCGATACGGCTTATTCCTAGAATTTTTGCGGCTTCTGCGGTAGAGAGGAATTCTTTGTTGTCCATATAAAGAATTATATTCCTTCGTTAACCAACATGTCAATGGTTAACAATTGTTAACCAAATCCATATCACCGAATAAAAAATAGCGACCTTTACGGCTGGGGTTTTTACAGTTCAAGCTTCGCATATCTAGGGTGCTATCATGTATGATAGCACCCTAGATATACCCGCACTTCCACTGTCTCTGGTGCTATCATACATGATAGCACCATCGATATACCCACACTTCCACGGCCTAACCTGCGGCTCCGCTGAAAACGGGGCCTTGCCTGTAGCGGAGCGTGGCACTCGGAGTATTTTCGTGCGAATCACATTGAATAAAAATAGCGACCCTCATGGTCGCTTTGAATTTTTCTTTTTTGACTTCTTCTGTTTTTCTTCGCAATCGCCCAAACAAGCAATCTGCAGCATCTCATTTGTCAGCTTTCGCTCGCGCCGAACATTTTTCGGATCGGAATTATAATCTTTGTAAGATTTCTCCAAAGACTTTTCTGCCTTGCTCTTTTTCGCCATTGGCTTTCCTTTAGGCGTAATCGCCAGCTTGGAAACTAGAAATAAAATCCTTGATTTTCTCAACTCCCTTTTCACCTTTCTGCCAAAGAACTTCAATCGGACTCTTACCATTATCCAAACGCGGATCAGGAGTTTTCATCCATCGCCAAATGGATTTCTTTTCAAGTTTGAAATGCTTACCCATCAGACAAATTGCTTCAGCCAAATGCTTAGCAAAAAGAATCTGCTTTTTGTCCATCGAGCACCTCTTAAAAAGACCTGTGTAGATTCTATCAACCTTTTGAAAAAAAGTCAATTTTCTGATTTCGCCCGCGGCCGCACTGCTTCTTCGGAATACCTGCCTGCCGGCAGGCAGGTCCCGCAGGCATTTTGGATTGGTTCATTCGTCATATTTTACGAATGACAAAATGCCGAGGGCGAAGAAAGTTTTGCCGCTGGAGCAAAACTATTCTGTTTCCGAAAAGCAATCACCCTAGGGTACAAAACTTATACCTTGGTTTTCTTCAATGCCTCCCTCAATCGTTCTTTGAACCCGGTGATTTTTGGATCAATTTTAGAAATAGCCGCTTTGGCTTGCTGGCGGTTGTAGCCGAGCGACATCAAAATTTCTTCAAGTTCAACGTCCGATTCCATTAAATTCAAAGATTGCGCTGTCGCTTCCTTACTGCCGGAGTCCAGCTTTCCTCTCAAATCCACCACAACCCTCTCGGCAGTTTTCTTGCCAATTCCGGAGGCTTTTGTAAGAAGATCGGTTTTTCCGGTATTGATGGCGGCGATTAATTGATCTAATTGCGCTATTCCTAAAATCGCCATCGCAGTTTTCGGGCCGATGCCGCTGACAGTATTTAATTTCTCAAAAAGATACAGCTCCTGCTCGGTTAAAAATCCGAAAAGCTCAAATGGCTCGTTCTCACGATTGTAAAGAGAACAAAAAACTTTGATGTTTGAACCGGCTTGTGGTAAACTCTGGGCGGCTTTAGGCGATAACAAAACTTTAAAACCGATTCCGCCAGTTTCAAGAATAATAAAGTTTTCTTTTCTGCCAATAAGTTTTCCTGAAAGGGAATAAATCATATACCTATATTATATACCCCATACCCTAAACGCTAAACCCTAAACCCTATTTATATGTTCAAACTAATTTCGCAATTTTCCCCGAAAGGGGATCAAGCGCAAGCGATAGACAAGCTTGTGGAAGGAATTGAATCCGGTTCAAAAAACCAGGTGCTTTTGGGCGTCACCGGTTCCGGCAAAACTTTCACCATGGCATCGGTGGTTGAGAAAATGAATCTGCCCACGCTGGTAATATCTCCCAATAAAATTCTGGCCGCCCAGCTTTATCAGGAATTCAAACAATTTTTCCCAAATAACGCCGTTCACTATTTCGTTTCTTACTATGATTACTACCAACCGGAGGCTTTTATCCCTCAAACTAATACCTATATCCAAAAAGACGCGCGTATCAACGCGGACATAGACAAACTGCGTCACGCCGCCATCCAAAGCGTGCTTTCCAGAAAAGACACGCTGGTGGTCGCTTCGGTTTCCTGTATTTACGGCATCGGTGATCCCAATGAATATCAGCGCGCAAGATTGGAACTGCGAGTCGGGCAAAAAATTCAACTAAAAGATTTGGAACGCCAACTCGCTTTTTTACAGTACGAGAGGAACAGTAAAAAACCGCTTCTGGGACAATATCGGATATTAAAAACCGCCCTAGAAATCTACCTGGTTACCGGTGAGTTGATCCATATTGAGTTCGTGAAGGGAAACAAGATTAAAAACATCTTAAAAATCCTAAACCCTACACCCCATACCCTAAACGCTATTTCAATCTATCCGGCGAAATTCTGGGTGACCCCTCAAAATAAACTCAATCTTGCTCTAAAAAATATCAAAGCTGAACTGGACGAACGGGTGGAGCAGTTGCAGTCCGCCAACAAATTTGAGGAAGCAAATCGTCTGGAGAAAAAAACTTTGTTCGACTTGGAAATGCTGAAAAAGAAAGGGTATGTGAACGGGATAGAAAATTATTCCCGGCATTTGAGCTTCCGCGAATCCGGCGAACCGCCGCTGACGTTGTTGGATTATTTTCCGCGCCCGTTTTTGCTTTTCGTTGATGAATCGCATATTTCCGTCCCCCAACTCAACGCTATGCAACAAAGCGACCGCCAGCGAAAATTAAACTTGGTTGATTATGGCTTCCGATTGCCGTCGGCTTTGGACAACCGGCCTTTGAAGTTTGAAGAATTTGAAAAAAAGATTGGCCAAACCATTTTCGTATCAGCGACACCCGCGCTATACGAAATGAATAAGGGCGGCGTAGTAGAACAATTAGTAAGACCGACCGGCATTCTCGATCCGGAAATTGTAATTAAACCGGCGAAAAATCAAGTAAAACACTTGCTAGAAGAAATTAAAAAAAGAATTGCGAAAAACGAACGCGTTCTTGCGCTTACTTTAACCAAACGATCTTCGGAAGATCTCACGGAATTTTTATTAGAACAAAAAATCAAAGCGAAATATCTTCATTCCGAAATTAAAACTTTGCAACGCCCGGAAATTTTACAAGCACTCCGCAAAGGAGAAATTGACGTTATTGTGGGAATTAATTTACTCCGTGAAGGATTAGATTTGCCGGAGGTAAGTTTAGTGGCAATTCTTGACGCTGACCGCGAAGGATTTTTGAGAAACTATCGCGGATTGATCCAAATGGCTGGCCGAGCGGCAAGATCAATCAACGGCCAAGTAATTTTATACGCTGATTTTATGACCGATTCGATCCGAAAAACTATTTCGGAAACTTTGCGCCGCCGTAAGATTCAGGAATTGTTTAATAAAAAGCTCGGCATCAAACCAAGGGCAATAGAAAAACCGATCTTGGAAAGTAGTTTCACAAAAACAACCACAGAGATATAACACTTATATCGCGACCGCTACTCAAGTGTTATGGATAAGAAATGAAAAGGCCCCCGCACCTTTTTGGTGCGGGGGCAAATGCTACTTCACCGGATGGATAGCCGCGTTCGCGAGCTTGGCAAGCTCGGCGATCTTGCTCGGTCTGCCCGTGCAGTCGTTCTTGCGATGCGTCATCTTGCGGAGGATTTCGATCGCGCCGTTCTTCTTCGCCCAATCCGCGACCGCCTCCGGGCCATTCGACTCCAACATCCGCGAGAGCTTCTTCTCCTGGACATGATCCGCACTCGCTCTGTGCCGCGCTGCCCCCCGCACCACCACACGCTTGCCCTTCTTGTTGCCACTGTCGGCCTTCCCCTTCTTCTTGTTGCCCATGGGCTACCTTCCTTTCATGATATCTCGGAACCCTACGCCGCCACTGCCACGAAAGACATTTCACCGCCTTCCTGTTTCATCCAGATGATTCTCCTTAAAAAGATTCTGACAGAACAACTTCAGAGACTTCCCGAATTGCTTCTTCCTAGATTCCGTTATGATAGCAAAATTATAGAAATTTGTCAATCGGATAGCATTCTGGCTCTGCATCTATGTCGTCCAACTATTCGCTACAATTAGAGAATAGACAATAGATTATCGAAGTATCGAAGTCGGACTTCGATAATCTTATTCTGCATCGAATCCGCTATTCGTCTGACCGAGTATCTGATAAAATGGGTAGATGGTTAGCGTAGCCGCTAAAAAAGATTTCTTTTTGGTTTCAATAATCGGCGCTTTGTTTGGCTTGCTTCTTATACCGATTCTGGAAAATATCCAACCGCCTTTCTGGGAATTTAATTTATTAAATGCCTTCGCCTTGGTTATCGGCTTTTTTCTCTTTGCTAATTTTGCTCTGATGATCGGTGGGCTTTTGGGAGCTAAAATTTCTTCGCTTTGGCAGTTCGCCAAATTCGGCGCTGGCGGAGCTCTAAGCGCCGCCATTGATATCGGCATTTTAAATCTTTTTAGTTTGATTTTTCAAATATTCTCCGGGCCATGGATAATTCTCTTCAACGGAACTTCTATTGCTTTCGCTATGACCAATTCTTATCTTTGGAATAAATTATGGACTTTTAAAAAAGACGGCTCGTCGGTCTTTCAAATGAAAGAATATTCTAAATTTATAGGCGCGACTCTGGGAAGTCTCATTATGGGATCGGCAATAGTATATGTTTTAACTACCATTGTTGGCCCACCCCCGAATATCTCCATGGAAATCTGGGAAAATATCGCGAAATTGACCTCCATACCCCCGGTGGTTGCCTGGAATTTTATCGCTTACAAGTTTTTTGTTTTCAAATCTTAGGCTGTCTTTTTCCTCCGGAGGCGGATCCTCCTCCGGAGGACAAAACCCCGCTGGTCAAAATTGCCGCGGTATCTGAACAAAGCAAATATTGCATTTATCTCGCAATTGCGTCATAATTGCAACATTATAATCCGGAAGAGTCAGCTTGACTTAAAAACCTATACTCTATACCCTAAACACTCTAATCAACCATGCCGATAACAGCATCCGCGAAAAAAGCTCTCCGCCAGAATATCAAACGAAGGGCGGTAAATGTGGTCAGAAAAAAAGCCCTCAAAGAGGCCATTAAAAAGTACAAAAAATCTCCTTCGGCTGATTTGTTGTCCTTGGTTTACCAGAAACTGGATAAGTCAGCAAAAACAAATATCATCAAAAAAAACACCGCCTCTAGGCTAAAATCGCGTCTAACAAAACTTCTTCGTACTCCAGCTTCCCGCTCTTAATGGCTGCGTCGTAATCGGCCATTTTAATCTTTGCGTTGCCGCTGGCGCGGCTGGCCAAGAAATTAAATAGCATCGCCGGATCGTTCTCGCTCAATAATCTTTCTAGCGCGGGCAAAGCCTGTTTAGCGTTTCCTGCTCTTTGAAGTTTAGTCACCAGCATAAAAAAGTTTATTTCCTCGAAAGATTCCGGCGAACCGCCTAGTCTCATTTTTTCTAATTCCGTCATAAGCCCCCAAGTATCGTTTTGATAATTTTGGGCGAGTATCCGCGATTGATCCAGTGAAAGTTTTATCTTTCTTCTATCTGCTTCGGTTTTTATAAAACTGGCGAAGTCGGCTACGGTTGGAAGCTTAAATTCCTCGGCCACTATTCCATCTCTGTTGTTTAGAAATTTAAAATCTTTAGGCAAAGCTTTTTCTACGGAAATCGCCAAGGTAAGGATTTTTGAATCAAAGGAGATTTTAAAGACATCTTCCAGTCCTTTCGGGTCGGTCTCGTTAAGATTATTTAAAATTCCGAACTTAGAGTTTTCAAAAAGCGATTGGGCGGTGGAAAATTCTTTAAGTTTTATAAGCTCGTCTTCGTTTTTCAAATCAAAACTCTCAATAGTAAGCCCCGAGTGCTTTTCCTTAAACTTTTCTAAATACCATTTTAACTTTTCCTGCCTCCGATAAGAATCCGGACCGTATAAATATAGAATCATAAAATTTGGCAACGAGGGCAAAAATGCGCCGAGCGACCGCCCATTTTTTGGCGGATAATTTTATTTTTACAGCGGCGGCAAGGCTCGCCTTCGCGCTGATAAACTCTTCGTGCTTCTCCATAATACCCCTTCTCGCCCGAAGTATCCCTATAATCACTTACGGAAGTTCCCCGCAAACGCAATGATTCTTCCAAAATTTTATGGGTAAATTTCCATATTGCTTTTAATTCTGTTTCGTTTAATTTATTTGCCGGCTTGAAGGGATGAACTTTCGCTTCCCATAAAATGTCGTCGGAATAAATATTTCCGATTCCTGCAATTACTTCCGGATCCATTAAGACTTGTTTGATTTTTCGGCGTTCGTTTAGAATTATTTTCTTGAAATCTAAATATTGAAATTTAGGATCCAGAGGTTCGGGTCCAAGCTTTAAAAGCTCCGGCAAGTTCTCAATCTGTTCTTTTGAGCCCAAAATCACCTTGGCAAATTTCCGCAAATCGGAAAGTGCCAACATTTTCCCATTATCTAAAAATAATATTAAGTGGATATATTTATTATACGGGTCATTAACAACCGCCTTCGGCTCAATCGGAATAACCTTACACTTGACACCTGATGCTTGACACTTGACACGCCACTTCCCCACCAGCATATGCCCGGTCATTTTTTGATGAATTAAAAGCAATTTATCACCGCTTAAATAAATCAGGATATTTTTCGCCCGCCGCTTAACTTCGGTAATTTTTTCTCCTTTAATGAATTTTTCAAAAGCGGCAACGTGTTTATGTGCTACTTTAGTTCGGCTTTGATCCATAGGATCCTTGATCATTTTCGGCCAATCAAACCACGCTCCGGTAATTTTCCGGCCAACAACTTTTTTGTTTAGATCATCAACGATTGTTTGTACTTCGGGCAACTCCGGCATTTTTATAATTCACTCCAATTTTTCCCACTCGCCTTATCTACTTTTAGTGGTACTGCTAATTTATAAGCGTTCTCCATTTCTGATTGTATCAGCATCATCGAGTCTTTGAGAGTATCTTCTTTAATTTCAAAAATTAGTTCGTCGTGAATAGTTAAAAGCATTCTGACTTTGTTTTGCCATTTGTTTTTCTTAATCATTCTATCAACACAAGTCATCGCGAGTTTTATAATATCAGCGGCGAGGCCTTGTATTGGCATATTGGTCGCGATTCTCTCCGCTTCGGCGGCAAACCGGCGATTGGGCCAGTTAATATTCGGCAAAAGGCGCCGCCGGCCGTTAAGATTCTCCACATAACCCACTTCTTTTGCTTTCTGGATGGTCTTTTCTTGCCAACGCTTCACATAAATGAAGTCAGAGAAATATTCTTGGATAAATTTTTGGGCTTCGGCGCGATTGAAACCGGTCGCTCTGGCAAAAGCATCGGGCCCCATGCCGTAAATCACGCCGAAATTTAGAGTTTTCGCCGCCGAGCGCATTTCCGACGTCACTTTTTCCAGCGGCACATTATAAATGTTGGAGGCAGTAATTTTATGAATATCTAAATCATTATTAAAAGCTTTCGTCATCTTAGGATCGCCGCTCACTGTCGCTAAAACCCTCAATTCAATTTGAGAATAGTCAAAAGCGGCCAGAGAAAATCCTGTTTCGGCTACAAAGGCCTTTCGGACTTTCTTGCCCCATTCCGACAAAATAGGAATATTTTGCAGATTAGGATTATTAGAACTTAATCGGCCGGTGCCGGTTCCGGTTTGTACGAAAGTGGTATGCACTCGGCCATTCTTGCCCGCCGAAGCCTCGGCGAAGGTGGGTTTATCGGCGAGTTCGCGTAACGGATCAACATAAGTGGATTTTATTTTGAAAACTTCCCGATAATTCAAAATAAACTCTACAATCGGATGCCGATCTTTGAGTTTTAAAAGAGTTTCGTAATCGGTAGCAAAAGCGCCAGTTTTCCTTGTTAAAATTCCGGATGTTTCAATTTTTAAATCTTTGAATAATATCTCCGAAAGTTGTTTCGGCGAATTGATATTGAATTCCTTTCCGGATAGCTTGTAGATTTTTTTAACCAGCGCGGAAATTTCTTTTTCCAATTCAGAGGAAAGTTCCGCTAAATATTCCAAATTAACTTTAATGCCGATTTTATGCATTTCTTCCAAAATTTCCACCAAAGGTAATTCAATTTCTTCGTAAACTTTAAATAATCCCGCTTCCTTCAAACGCTTTTCCAGCAACGCTAAATCATTTGGCGAAATTTGCTGCCTTGCTTCACCATCCGTAGCTTCATGCGAAGGATGGTCCGGATCAATCAGCCACCGGGCAATCTCGATTTTTTTGGACAGCTCAACTGCCATATTATTTTTCTAATCGCTCAATTAGGCTTTTAAAGCCCATTTCCCGGAAATATTTTGTAAGTTTTTCTTTGTCGAGCGGTTCTGTTTTTAATTCCTCCAGAGATTTTACTTCGATCGGGGCGTCGCGGCGGATGGTGGCCAGTTTTTTAGAGAGCAGCGCTATTTCTTTTTGATCAGCCAATTTCTTGGCAACTTTTTCGGGAATAATCACTAGATTTTCAAAAACTTCTTCCAAGGTGCCAAATTCTTTAATTAGTGGGGCGGCGGTTTTTGGCCCGATACCTCTTACTCCGGGGATATTATCGGAGGTATCGCCAACCAGACCTTTATAATCGGGCAGTTGGGCGGGCTTTATGCCGAATCTTTCTTCTACCGCCTTTTCATCGTAGATAACTGTTTCTGTAATACCGGTTTTAAACATTTGGCCGACGACTTTTTCTCCTTCTACTAATTGCAAAATATCCAGGTCGCCGGACATGACTACGATCTTTCCTTCGGCAAGCTCAGGACTTTGTGTGAATTTTTCTACCAATGCCCCAATCAAATCGTCGGCCTCAAATCCCGGTTTCTCCACAATCCGAACACCAAACAATTCAAACACCTCGTACATTCTTTTGATTTGCGATATCAATTCCGGCGCGGTAGGAGGACGGTGGCTTTTATATTCTTTATATTCTTCCGCGCGAAAAGTTTTCTCCGGACGATCAAACGCAGCGACAATATATTCGGGTTCTTGTTCTGTAAGAATTTTTAACAAAGTGCCGCAAAGTCCGTAAAGCGCCCCGCTCGGTTCGCCCTTGGGAGTCGTAAATGGAGGGAGGGCGTGAAAAAAACGATGAATGAGAGCGCTGGCGTCAATTAAGAGGAGAGTTTTCATGGATTCAGTATATCAGAGATACTTTCGTCGCGGCACTTGTCATTGCGAACCATGCCTACCGGCAGGCAGGCGCCTTCTTTTCTGTCATCGCGAGGCCGAAGGCCGTGGCGATCTTACAAAAATAGTAAAAAACAAACAGCTCGCCTGAATGACGAGCTGTTTGCCAAAACTATTGCGCGGGAACGCAGATTGTCATTCCGATTGCCGGCATAGTTCCAATTCACGTTGACCTTGCCGTAGTTCGGGTTCCAGTTCACGTTTGGAACGCCGCCATCCGAGTTCCGCGAGCCGCTATATACCAGCTTCCGTCTGTATCTCCGAAAACCTTAGCTTATTTGGCGAAAGATTTTCTGTGTTAACCCGGAACACACCGGGATTGTTTTTTATGGCATCCGTCTGTTGACGGAATCCACACTAGAATCTGGTATGTAGTTTCGTAAATGCTCCCGCTCCCAGAGCAACCGCGATGCGCGCGAGGCATGGCGAACCGACATCCCTTAGGACCGGCTTCATTAGCCAAAATAATTATAGAATATCTTAAAAAAAATTAAAAATGCCCCCACCTTTTCGCGCAAGCGCGCAAAAGGTGGGGGCGAAATCCAAGTGTCCAGGGGTCCGGGGATCGCTCCTTTGCCGAGGCGGATAAACCGCCATCGTCAAAGGAGTTACGAAACTACTGCGCGGGAACGCAGATTGTCATTCCGAGAGCCGGCATAGCTCCAACCCACGATGACCTTGCCGCAGTCCGGGTCCCAGCCCACGTACGGAACGCCGCCATCCGGGGTCCGCGAGCCGCTACAAAGCGTCCAGTTCTTCACATCGAGATGGTTGTCGGCTTGCCCGCCGTGGAGAGTCTTGCCGAAGAACATCTCATAGAGGAAACGTTCGATGAGGGTGATACAGTTGACGCCGTCTCTGTGGGGGGTCTCAACGAAGAACTTCAACTCATAGAGGAAACGTTCGATGAGGGTGATACAGTTGACGCCGTCTCTTTTGAGATCGTCGGCGGACTGATTCTTGAGTTCCTTGTCGGCTTCCTGGCGGTCTCGTACCCAGATGACGTAGGTCTTCTTGATGTCGCGGATTGAGGTGATCGTGTCGAGGTTGTCGGGGTACTTCCAGGCCTGCATCTTCTTCTCGAGGAGGGCGAAGGCCTTGTTGGGGGTCATGCCTTCCGGGACGAGGATCAGTCTCGTGAAGCCTGGCTGGGGAACCGGGATCTTGAGATTAGTGACGTCTACCTTGAGGCCCAGCTCGAGGTAGAGATTCTGCCAGGAGGCGAGCTGGGAATTGACATCGGCGCCGGTCGGAGCGGAAACCGAAACATCCGAATTGGATCGGAACTTCTTGCCATCCTTGATAGCCTGGAGGACCATCGCGACTTCTGTCGGGTCGCGCTTGCCGCTCGCCGTCATTTCAACAATTCCGCCTTCTCCACCCCACAGCCAGTGCATGTGCACCTCGGCTTGCAGTCGGTCACGGTCGGTTTTCTCGACCATCGGACACCATCCTTTCATATGTCCCGGTTCTAGCGGGGCAACCTGATTCTTGCCTGAAGGCGAAATACCCTCAGAAACGCAAGAATCATATATCAATGAACGCTTGGATTATACCGCATAACCTCCAAAAAGTCAAGCTCATTATTACGGCTCTTTTCCACTAAAGCGCCGATTAAATCGTCGGCTTCAAATCCCGGTTTCTCCACAATCCGAACGCCAAACAATTCGAACACCTCATACATTCTTTTGATTTGCGATATTAATTCCGGCGCGGTAGGAGGCCGGTGGATTTTGTATTCTTTAAATTCTTCTTCCCGGAAAGTTTTTTCCGGCCGATCAAAAGCAGCCGCGATGTAATCGGGAGGAGCTTGCTCCGACCGTCCCGAGCTTTGCGTGGGGACCCCCATGATTTTCAGGAGGACACCACATAATCCGTAAAGCGCCCCGCTCGGTTCGCCCTTGGGAGTCGTAAATGGAGGGAGGGCGTGAAAAAAACGATGAATGAGAGCGCTGGCGTCAATTAAGAGGAGAGTTTTCATGGATTCAGTATATCAGAGATACTTTCGTCGCGGCACTTGTCATTGCGAACCATGCCTACCGGCAGGCAGGCGCCTTCTTTTCTGTCATCGCGAGGCCGAAGGCCGTGGCGATCTTACAAAAATAGTAAAAAACAAACAGCTCGCCTGAATGACGAGCTGTTTGCCAAAACTATTGCGCGGGAACGCAGATTGTCATTCCGATTGCCGGCATAGTTCCAATTCACGTTGACCTTGCCGTAGTTCGGGTTCCAGTTCACGTTTGGAACGCCGCCATCCGAGTTCCGCGAGCCGCTATATACCAGCTTCCGTCTGTATCTCCGAAAACCTTAGCTTATTTGGCGAAAGATTTTCTGTGTTAACCCGGAACACACCGGGATTGTTTTTTATGGCATCCGTCTGTTGACGGAATCCACACTAGAATCTGGTATGTAGTTTCGTAAATGCTCCCGCTCCCAGAGCAACCGCGATGCGCGCGAGGCATGGCGAACCGACATCCCTTAGGACCGGCTTCATTAGCCAAAATAATTATAGAATATCTTAAAAAAAATTAAAAATGCCCCCACCTTTTCGCGCAAGCGCGCAAAAGGTGGGGGCGAAATCCAAGTGTCCAGGGGTCCGGGGATCGCTCCTTTGCCGAGGCGGATAAACCGCCATCGTCAAAGGAGTTACGAAACTACTGCGCGGGAACGCAGATTGTCATTCCGAGAGCCGGCATAGCTCCAACCCACGATGACCTTGCCGCAGTCCGGGTCCCAGCCCACGTACGGAACGCCGCCATCCGGGGTCCGCGAGCCGCTACAAAGCGTCCAGTTCTTCACATCGAGATGGTTGTCGGCTTGCCCGCCGTGGAGAGTCTTGCCGAAGAACATCTCATAGAGGAAACGTTCGATGAGGGTGATACAGTTGACGCCGTCTCTGTGGGGGGTCTCAACGAAGAACTTCAACTCATAGAGGAAACGTTCGATGAGGGTGATACAGTTGACGCCGTCTCTTTTGAGATCGTCGGCGGACTGATTCTTGAGTTCCTTGTCGGCTTCCTGGCGGTCTCGTACCCAGATGACGTAGGTCTTCTTGATGTCGCGGATTGAGGTGATCGTGTCGAGGTTGTCGGGGTACTTCCAGGCCTGCATCTTCTTCTCGAGGAGGGCGAAGGCCTTGTTGGGGGTCATGCCTTCCGGGACGAGGATCAGTCTCGTGAAGCCTGGCTGGGGAACCGGGATCTTGAGATTAGTGACGTCTACCTTGAGGCCCAGCTCGAGGTAGAGATTCTGCCAGGAGGCGAGCTGGGAATTGACATCGGCGCCGGTCGGAGCGGAAACCGAAACATCCGAATTGGATCGGAACTTCTTGCCATCCTTGATAGCCTGGAGGACCATCGCGACTTCTGTCGGGTCGCGCTTGCCGCTCGCCGTCATTTCAACAATTCCGCCTTCTCCACCCCACAGCCAGTGCATGTGCACCTCGGCTTGCAGTCGGTCACGGTCGGTTTTCTCGACCATCGGACACCATCCTTTCATATGTCCCGGTTCTAGCGGGGCAACCTGATTCTTGCCTGAAGGCGAAATACCCTCAGAAACGCAAGAATCATATATCAATGAACGCTTGGATTATACCGCATAACCTCCAAAAAGTCAAGCTCATTATTACGGCTCTTTTCCACTAAAGCGCCGATTAAATCGTCGGCTTCAAATCCCGGTTTCTCCACAATCCGAACGCCAAACAATTCGAACACCTCATACATTCTTTTGATTTGCGATATTAATTCCGGCGCGGTAGGAGGCCGGTGGATTTTGTATTCTTTAAATTCTTCTTCCCGGAAAGTTTTTTCCGGCCGATCAAAAGCAGCCGCGATGTAATCGGGAGGAGCTTGCTCCGACCGTCCCGAGCTTTGCGTGGGGACCCCCATGATTTTCAGGAGGACACCACATAATCCGTAAAGCGCCCCGCTCGGTTCGCCCTTGGGAGTCGTAAATGGAGGGAGGGCGTGAAAAAAACGATGAATGAGAGCGCTGGCGTCAATTAAGAGGAGAGTTTTCATGGATTCAGTATATCAGAGATACTTTCGTCGCGGCACTTGTCATTGCGAACCATGCCTACCGGCAGGCAGGCGCCTTCTTTTCTGTCATCGCGAGGCCGAAGGCCGTGGCGATCTTACAAAAATAGTAAAAAACAAACAGCTCGCCTGAATGACGAGCTGTTTGCCAAAACTATTGCGCGGGAACGCAGATTGTCATTCCGATTGCCGGCATAGTTCCAATTCACGTTGACCTTGCCGTAGTTCGGGTTCCAGTTCACGTTTGGAACGCCGCCATCCGAGTTCCGCGAGCCGCTATATACCAGCTTCCGTCTGTATCTCCGAAAACCTTAGCTTATTTGGCGAAAGATTTTCTGTGTTAACCCGGAACACACCGGGATTGTTTTTTATGGCATCCGTCTGTTGACGGAATCCACACTAGAATCTGGTATGTAGTTTCGTAAATGCTCCCGCTCCCAGAGCAACCGCGATGCGCGCGAGGCATGGCGAACCGACATCCCTTAGGACCGGCTTCATTAGCCAAAATAATTATAGAATATCTTAAAAAAAATTAAAAATGCCCCCACCTTTTCGCGCAAGCGCGCAAAAGGTGGGGGCGAAATCCAAGTGTCCAGGGGTCCGGGGATCGCTCCTTTGCCGAGGCGGATAAACCGCCATCGTCAAAGGAGTTACGAAACTACTGCGCGGGAACGCAGATTGTCATTCCGAGAGCCGGCATAGCTCCAACCCACGATGACCTTGCCGCAGTCCGGGTCCCAGCCCACGTACGGAACGCCGCCATCCGGGGTCCGCGAGCCGCTACAAAGCGTCCAGTTCTTCACATCGAGATGGTTGTCGGCTTGCCCGCCGTGGAGAGTCTTGCCGAAGAACATCTCATAGAGGAAACGTTCGATGAGGGTGATACAGTTGACGCCGTCTCTGTGGGGGGTCTCAACGAAGAACTTCAACTCATAGAGGAAACGTTCGATGAGGGTGATACAGTTGACGCCGTCTCTTTTGAGATCGTCGGCGGACTGATTCTTGAGTTCCTTGTCGGCTTCCTGGCGGTCTCGTACCCAGATGACGTAGGTCTTCTTGATGTCGCGGATTGAGGTGATCGTGTCGAGGTTGTCGGGGTACTTCCAGGCCTGCATCTTCTTCTCGAGGAGGGCGAAGGCCTTGTTGGGGGTCATGCCTTCCGGGACGAGGATCAGTCTCGTGAAGCCTGGCTGGGGAACCGGGATCTTGAGATTAGTGACGTCTACCTTGAGGCCCAGCTCGAGGTAGAGATTCTGCCAGGAGGCGAGCTGGGAATTGACATCGGCGCCGGTCGGAGCGGAAACCGAAACATCCGAATTGGATCGGAACTTCTTGCCATCCTTGATAGCCTGGAGGACCATCGCGACTTCTGTCGGGTCGCGCTTGCCGCTCGCCGTCATTTCAACAATTCCGCCTTCTCCACCCCACAGCCAGTGCATGTGCACCTCGGCTTGCAGTCGGTCACGGTCGGTTTTCTCGACCATCGGACACCATCCTTTCATATGTCCCGGTTCTAGCGGGGCAACCTGATTCTTGCCTGAAGGCGAAATACCCTCAGAAACGCAAGAATCATATATCAATGAACGCTTGGATTATACCGCATAACCTCCAAAAAGTCAAGCTCATTATTACGGCTCTTTTCCACTAAAGCGCCGATTAAATCGTCGGCTTCAAATCCCGGTTTCTCCACAATCCGAACGCCAAACAATTCGAACACCTCATACATTCTTTTGATTTGCGATATTAATTCCGGCGCGGTAGGAGGCCGGTGGATTTTGTATTCTTTAAATTCTTCTTCCCGGAAAGTTTTTTCCGGCCGATCAAAAGCAGCCGCGATGTAATCGGGAGGAGCTTGCTCCGACCGTCCCGAGCTTTGCGTGGGGACCCCCATGATTTTCAGGAGGACACCACATAATCCGTAAAGCGCCCCGCTCGGTTCGCCCTTGGGAGTCGTAAATGGAGGGAGGGCGTGAAAAAAACGATGAATGAGAGCGCTGGCGTCAATTAAGAGGAGAGTTTTCATAATGTAAGATTGCCACGGCGCTCTGCGCCTCGCAATGACATCGAAACAACACGTTCGTTTTCCTTTTTGCCGTGCTCCAAACGAATCCAAATCGTATCCTTCGGCAAAACTTTTTTTATTTTATCGGCCCATTCAATAAGTAGTATGGAGTTAGTAGAAAGTAGTAAGGATTTAAATCCCAAGGAAATTAATTCTTCAGGCGAGCTGATTCTGTAGGCGTCAACATGGTAAAAATTTTTAAATTGATTCACTTTATACTTACTACTTAATACTTTATACGCCCTCATAATCAGGAATGTCGGGCTGACCATTCGATGTCTCAAACCTAATCCTTTCGCGAATCCTTGAGTGAAGGTTGTTTTGCCGGCGCCCAGATCGCCAACCAAAGCAATAACTCTCGCGTGCTTTAGATGCGGCTTGGATTTAAGAATTTTTTTGGCAAGTTTTGAAGCAAATTCTTTAGTTTCGGCAGAAGATTTAGAAGATATTAACATTAGTGTAAGATTGCCACATCCGACCGCGGTCGGATTCGCAATGACGAAAAATTAAAGCAGTGTTGCTTCCGGCGGTTTTATTCCAAGATGCTTATAAGCTGCTTCGGTAGCCACTCGGCCGGATGGAGTGCGAGCCAAAAGTCCAAGTTGCATCAAATAGGGTTCATAAATATCCTCTATATTTCCACGCTCATCATTGAGAGCGGCGGCGAGAGTATTCGCGCCAACCGGCCCGCCATTAAATTTTTTAATTATCACTTCCAAGAGCCGGCGATCGTGGGGCTCCAAACCCAAGTTGTCAATTTCCATCATATCCAGAGTTTTTCCGGCGATCTCTTCATCAACAACTTTCGCGGAATTCACTTCGGCATAGTCACGAACGCGCTTGAGAAGCCGATTAGCCACCCGTGGAGTAAAACGAGAAGCATTGGCAATCATTTTTACCGCCGCCGGATCAATTTTTAATTTCAAAAGACTGGCCGAACGTTTTATGATCGCTTCGATATCCGGCAACTCATAATAATCCAGCTTAAAAGAAGCGCCGAAACGCGACCGTAAAGGGCCGGAAAGCAAATTCGGGCGAGTGGTGGCGGCGACTAAAGTAAAAGGCGGAAGGTCCAAAGTAAGCATTCTTGCCGCAGGACCCTTCCCAACCATCAAATGAAGTTTGCGCGACTCCATCGCCGGATACAAAACCTCTTCAATAGTTTTATTAAGACGATGTGCTTCATCAATAAACAGCACATCACTCTTCTCAAGATTGGTTAAAACCGCCGCCAAATCTCCCATTTTCTCCATCGCCGGACCGGAAGTAACTTTTAGATTAGCGCCAAGTTCTTTTGCCACTAAATGCGCCAGAGTCGTTTTACCCAAACCGGCTTGACCGTAAAAAAGCAGGTGATCGCAGGCCTCTTGACGCTTCTTAGCCGCTTCCAGGATAATTCTAAGATTCTCTTTAACCTTTTCCTGGCCGACATAGTCCTGCCAGCTGATAGGACGGAGAAGAGACTCTACGGTTTGATCTTCGGTTTGCGCGCGATTGTTCATAATACTAATAGTATAACTCGGAATTCAGCGGAGATAGCCTATCTCTTAGGGGGATTGACATTTATTATTATTTATGCTAGAATTCGCTTAGTAAACGGTTTGGCTTGCTCGCTATATGATTTTATCTTAAGCTTGCCTGTCCCGCCTTGGCGGTAGCCGAATAGGTTAAGTTCATTGATCTGTGGGCGGGAATTTTCCTTAGTATTTCGGACGGCCTGGCTCAGGCTGGGTCGCTCCTCGGGAAAATTCTAACTTCTTTTAAATTTATTTAAAAGAATCTTTTTACACTTCTCGATTTATCGAGATTTGCCCACAGATCAATGGATTTAACTCTCCAAAATTAAAGTGCTTGCACTGAGCTTGTCGAAGTGCTCGCTCTCACCAGTGGATGGGGCCCGTAACTCCTTCCACCTCATCAAACGTCGTAATTCCGGAAATCACTTTCAGAATTCCGTCCTGCTGCATAGTTATCATTCCCTGCTTCATAGCTTGTTTTAAAATAGCGGCTTCTCCAACGGAGGGAGAAATCAACGCTTCAATCGCGTCGCCGACTTCCAAAAGCTCAAAGACGGCGATTCTGCCTTTATAACCTATACCGACGCACTTGGGGCATCCTTTGGGTTTGAAAATCCTGATTTTTTCGAAATCCTTCTTTCCCAGCCGCTTAGGAAGACCGGAAATAAACTTTTTTAATTTTAATTCAAACTCCGGCGATGCCTTTTCTTCCACTTTACAATTTTCACAAAGCTTCCGCACCAAACGCTGAGCGATAATCAGATTCATGGCTGGTCCGATGCTCGCTGGCTTTACTCCCAAATCCAGAAATCTCGGAATGGCTCCGGGAGCGGAATTGGCATGGACCGTGGAAAAAACCAAATGGCCGGTAAGAGCCGCCTGGATGGCGATATCGGAAGTTTCTTTATCCCGTACCTCGCCGACCAAGATTACATCCGGGTCCTGCCGCATAAGCGATCGGAGACCGCCGGCAAAATCATATCCGACTTCCGTATCTACTTGCGTTTGTTCAACGCCTCCAAGGTGGTATTCAATCGGATCTTCAATGGTAATGATTTTTATTTCCGGATTCAGTTTGCTTAATAAAAACGCGTAAAGGGTGGTGGTTTTCCCCGAACCGGTCGGTCCGGTATTTAAAATCATGCCGTTGGGGCTTTTCAATTCCTCTTCAATGATCGCGAGGTCATCGGGGCGCAAGCCCAATTGAGTCAAAGTTATCTGAATCGCAGACGGGTCGAGAATCCTCATCACGATGGTTTCTCCGAATTCGGATGGAATTAAAGAAATACGGAGTTCGATCTCCTTGTTGGTAAGGGCAATAGTGAAACGACCATCTTGAGGGGCGTCAGTTACGTTAAGTTTTAGGTTTGATAAAAGTTTAATCCGGGAAATCAAGAATCTGTAAATGTCATAGGAAAGATTGTTTAAGACATCGTGAAGAAGCCCGTCAATTCTCAAACGCAATCGCACTCCTTTCTCCTCGGCTTCAAAGTGGATATCGGAAGCACGGTTATTTAAAGCGCCGGCCAGCACCACTTCCAAAATTTGGCCGGTGGGAAAAGTTTTTCCTCCGGAGGAGGATCCGCCTTTGGCGGAGAAATCAAGAAGTTCTTCTTTGATTTTGGAAAGATCGGTCAGTTTCTTAAACAGCTCTTCCACTCGTTTTGGTTCAATGGAAACCTTGCCGGTAATTTCTTCGCTCGGCGGCATAACGAATTTGTAAAAGCTTAGGATATGGTTCAATGAAGTACTCGACACCACAAAAACCTTAACTTCCAAACCGTCGGCTTGAAGTTTCTTGATGACCGACTGGACGCCGGCGCTTTTGGAATCAAGAACCGCGAGCGCCACCTCTTTTTGCTTAAATTGAAAAGGCGCGGCCAACGAGCGGCGCGCCTCTTCCTCCGGTACTAATTTTAAAGCATCCACTTGAACGGGGGTACGGGTGAGATTCAAATAGTTCAACCCGCCGGCTTGCGATTTTCTTTCAGCGTCTTTTTCTTCCGCCTCCCGACGGATTTTTAATAACTGTTCGTTTAAAGAAAGTTTTAAATCCTGCACTCTAACAAACTAACTTAGATTTTTTTGGAAAGCAAGTTATTTATCGAGTTTTCCTACGCCACGATTACTCCAGCATCTCGAAAATATACCCCCGGCGCTATCATGTATGATAGCGCCGGGGGTGAATATACGGCATCCGTGAAATTAAAATAGCCCCTGCTTGCGCAAGGGCTCAACCTGCCTGCCGTCAGGCAGGGGTTCAAGGATTCAAGAGTTTCAAGCTCTCAATCCGCCTCCGCCAGTTGGCGGATGGCGGATCAAGAATCAACTATGCCTGCCCGCCTACGGCGGGGAACTTCCGAGAGACGCAGACACGCACCCAGTCGCCGTCATCCCAGTCCGGATGATAGACGCGGACGCTGAGCCCACCGTGGTCGAAGCCGCCGACGCGGACACGGCCGCCGTAAGAGCCGAGATTCCTTCCCCAGTGGTACCAGTTCTCCAGGAGCCGCTCCTGGGTGGTCTGGTAGATGGAGAGGATGGATTCGGAGACGACGGCTTCGTGAGT
>JGI1356J14229_10000811_pt1 | contig 28075 bp, 31 predicted proteins | sample Subgrocontami58m_FD_14229 | JGI IMG/M metagenome (IMG submission 14229) | reverse complement strand
TCATGAATGGAGCATTCATGTTCCTCTTGAACCAAAACAGAAAAAAATATTGAAGAAATTAAATGTAATGCCTAAAAACTAGGGTAAACTCAGGTAATTAGTAGATTAAGTGCCGTTCCTTTTGATGTTTCAAATATCAAAGATATCGAGGAATTTAAAAAAACATCTTTAATACATCTTCTCTCGGATAGAAATCTTGCATTTATATCTATATGGAATCCCACATTTTTACCTCTTTTATTAAGACCCTTATCGAATCATTGGAAAGAATTTGTAGAGGGTCTTGGTGACAAAAAAAGAGCGCGAGAATTAAGCTTTATTTTTAGTGCATCTCATGGCAGAGATACTGATTATTCAAGAATTTGGCCGAACCTTCAAGTAATAAGTTCATGGACTGAAGGAAATGCTTCATTGTATGTTGCAGATTTAAAAAGTCTTTTTCCACAAGTTCAAATTCAAGGAAAGGGCCTAATTTCCACTGAAAGTTTTGTTTCTCTGCCTTTAGCAAATAGTTTGGGCTCTGCCTTATCTATAAACTCACATTTTTTTGAGTTTAAGCCTACAGGATCTTCAAATGAAACTGTTCTTGCACATGAGTTAGAACGGGGCGGAACTTACGAAGTAGTCGTTTCCACAAGCGGAGGGTTTTACAGATATAATCTCGAGGATGTTGTAGAAGTAGTCGGATTCAGAGAGCAATGTCCTCTTTTAAAATTTTTAGGAAGAAGTAATAAAGTTTCTGATATGTTCGGAGAAAAATTAAATGAATATCATGTTGCTGATGCTATTAGACATACACTAAGAGATAACAGGGTCGAACCTTCTTTTTACTTGCTGGCCCCCGAGCTAGAAGAGACTCCTCATTACACATTATTTATAGAGTTGTCTAATAGAGAAGGAGATATACCAAAAGGATTTGGGCAAACTATAGATGTAAAATTGCAAGATAATTATCATTATAAATATTGTAGAAGATTGGGACAATTAGATACTGCGAAAGTTTTTCAGATAAGTTCCTCTGTAGGTTTAAGCGCATCTGATATGTATTTGGAAGAGCAAAGAAAAAAAGGTAAAAAAATAGGCAATATAAAACCAAGCATACTTGATCAAGAAACTAAGTGGTCTAAGATATTTTCCGGTAGTTATATAGATTAATGAAATTTTATTTTAAGTGAAAATAATATTATTGAACATATAAACGGTAATAGATTCATATACAATATCATATAATCTGGCTTAGTTATTCCATATAGTATTAAAAACAATGCTTGAAATATTAAGATTATTATAAACCACATTGACAGGTCTTTTGTTTCTTTTATTGTGATACTTCGGTAAACTTGAGGGATTAATCTTATAGAAGTTAAAATTCCAGCAATTGATCCGAAAAAAGTCGATAGTTCCATATTCAGTTTTTTATGGAACGGCAAGTTTATAAATATAGTATTCCTTACTTTACTATAAATTAGGGTAATAAAAATGGGAACAGAAAAAACTCTTAAGATTCTTTTATGGATTGCTGCAGTTTATCATATTTTGTTAGGGTTGCTTGGAGTGTTTGCTAAAGAAACCGCAGTCTTCATTGCTAATTCTTTCTTCAATTTTAATCTTACTCTAAATGATGAAATGCTTTGGATAATTAATCCATTTTCGGCATATTTACTTTTCTTCGGCGTTTTTATGGCTGTCGCAGCAACTGATCCTAAAAAATATAGGAATATCATCTATGCAGGTGTTGGCCTTTTTGCTTTAAGAATAGTACAAAGAATAATATTTCTGGTATCTGCGCCTGTAGCTTTGGTGTATAGTGTAGATCCATTGAGAAATATTATTGCTATAGCAGTTGTCGCCGTTATGGGTATATGGATGTATGTTTTAGCAAGAAAACTCAATTAAAATGTCCATTCTTGATTTGTTAGCAGCAGTTTACCTATTTTTGTTTTCATTTTATCATGTTATTCAGGGTTTTCTGTCAGTCTTCTTCTCAGATTATGCTTTGAAATTCAATGAAGCCGTATATGGATTTCATTCAAAAGAGAAAGAACAGCTTAAAATGACATTCAAACCATGGGGAAGTTTTTCAATTGCTATAGGAATTATCGGATTCTTAGTTTTATTTGATTTAGAAAAGTATTTTATCATACTAATTGGTTTTGCTTCATTATTATTACTAAGGGCAGGATATAGGGTATCTTTGAGAGAGAAGATATATGTTTATTGGAAAGCTTCTCCTTTTCAAAATTGGAGAATGATAGTTATTCAATTAATTGGAATAGCCTTGTTTTTAACATTTGTTATTACAAGACTGTTGTAAGATAACAATCTTTTTAATGTTTCTTTTAGTGCTTTTTTAATGGATATATTACTTATTCAACCTAGGGGACCTATGTATAGATTTGGAGAAGGAATATTTAGAAAACCTATTAGATATGCTCCTTTGACGTTGACAACTTTAGCTGCCTTAATTCCTCAAAATTTAGAAGCAAAAGTTGAATTAATTGATGAGGGTGTTGAACAATTTGCACCTCCTTCTGAAAATCCCGATTTAGTTGGAATAAGTGCAATAACTGGACATGCACAAAGAGCGTATAAAATAGCAGATTATTTTAGATCAAAAAATGTACCTGTTGTTTTAGGCGGAGTTCATCCAACTCTCATGCCTCAAGAAGCAAAACAGCATGCAGATTCAGTTGTTACAGGGTTTGCTGAGGAAAATTGGCCAAGACTCTTAGAGGACTTTCAAAATGGAAAAATGCAAGAATTTTATCATCAAAGAAGAGATATAACTCTAGAAAACTTGCCAAATCCTAGAAGAGAGTTACTTGAGAAAAAAGGTTACGTTACAATCCATAGTATTCAGGCAACGAGAGGGTGTTATAATAGGTGTGATTTTTGTGTTGCTCCAGTTGTTTGTCAGGGTAAAATGTATTTTAGACCAGTTCCAGAAGTTATAAAAGAAATTGAGGGAATAAATGGAAGAGATCTTCTTTTTGTAGATGTAAGTCCTATAGAAGATAGAGATTATGCTTTAGAATTATATGGCGCAATGATTCCCTTAAATAAAAGATGGATGAGTCCTTCAACTATGAGGATTGCTAATGACTCCAAATTACTTGAAGTTGCTGCAAAGAGCGGATGCAAAGGGCTATTATTGGGTTTAGAATCAGTTTCTGAAAAAAGTTTAAAGAATATGAAAAAGAACTTTAACTCGTTAAAAGACTATCGTGAACAGATAAAGCGATTACATGATAAGGGCATAGCAATAAACGGTTGCTTTGTTTTTGGTTCTGATCAAGATGAAAAAGATGTCTTTGAAAGAACGGTTGATTTTGTTTATGAAAATAATATTGATTTGCCTCGTTTTACAGTGTACACTCCTTTTCCTGGAACGCCGTTATATCAAAGAATAAATCAAGAGGGAAGAATAATTTCTAATAACTGGTCTTTATATGATGCGCAACACGTTGTGTTTAAGCCTAGAAATATGTCTCCTGATGAATTGCAAGAAGGACACCACAAGGCATGGAAAGAAACTTATAAATTATCACATATAGCTAAGAGACTTGCAAATGCAAGAATTCTTCCACATGTTATGATTCCCGCTAATTTGGCATATAATATTTATTCAAAAAGACTTCCAGAATTCGGTGCTGAAAAGATGAATACGGTGGATTTTATGGGAATTCCAGACATTTGCTAAAATGAAAATAAAATTAATACACCCTGCCGTTGGAAAAATAAATGGTGAGAAATATGTAAAATCTTGGACTATGTATCCTCTTAATTTGGGAGTTATTGCGAGTCTTACTCCAAAAGATGTTGAAGTTGAATTTATAGATGATAGATTTGAAAATATTTCTTATGATTCTGATTGCGATTTAGTTGGTTTGCCAGTAGAAACATATACTGCAAAAAGAGCATATTCTATTTCTGAAGGTTTTAGGCGACTTGGAGTAAAAACCGTTCTCGGGGGCGTTCATCCAACACTCATGCCTCAAGAAGCAATGCTTCACTCTGATGCTATTGTTGTAGGGGACGCTGAAAAAGTTTGGGAAACTCTGATAAATGATGCTAAGAAAGGATTATTAAAAAAAGTCTATAGCTCGCAAAGAGAAGGCAAGGAGCTGTTTACAGTCAAACCAGATAGAAGTCTTTTTGATATGGGTCAGTATCTTCCTATTGATTTAATTGAAACTGGAAGAGGATGTTTTTTTAGTTGTGATTTTTGTGCAGTTACTGCGGCAAATCAAAGGACATATAGAACAAAAACTGTTGAAGATATAATAGGTGAAATTCAAAGTGTTAAAAGAAAAAACCTATATCTCGTAGATGACAATTTTGTCTCGGATTTTAAGAGAACTAAAGACCTTTGTGAAGCAATGGCTCAACTTGGTGTTAGATGGACTGGACAAGGAAGTGTAAATATGGCTGATGATGAAAAGTTATTGCATTATTTAGAGAGAAGTGGTTGTTTTAATATGCTTATAGGATTTGAATCCTTAAATCCTAAATCTTTAGAATTAATGGGAAAGAGTTGGACATCCTCAAAAAGAAAATATGAAGAATCAATTAAAAAAATAAGAGATCACGGAATAACTATCTATGCAACATTTGTTTTTGGATATGATACCGATACAAAAGATGATTTTAAAAGAACAATTGATTTTGCAATAGATCAAAAGTTTGCAATTACGGCATTTAATCATTTAGTTCCGTTTCCTGGAACGCCATTATACTCGAGACTAAAAGATCAAGGAAGATTGTTATATGATGATTGGTGGTTAAGAGATGGTGGCAAATTTGGAGAAGCAGTATTTAGACCAAAAAATATGACTCCGCAAGAACTTACAGATGGTTGTTTTGGATGTAGGGAAGCATTTTATCAATATGGTTCAATTTCTCATAGGTTGTTTGATTTTAAAGCTAATTTTAAGAATCCTTTGCAAGGGGGATATGTTGCTTGGATAAATCTATTCTCAAGACATGAAGCTAAGAAAAGACAAGGTTGGCCAATAGGGGATATAATCTAATGAAAGTCGCGTTAGTAAATCCAACCATCGGAAGAATAAATAATAGCAAATCTTATAGGAAATGGGTTTTGGAGCCATTATCTTTAGCTGCTTTAGCAGGAGTTACGCCTAAAAATATCGATATAAGTATTTTTGACGATAGAATTGAAGATGTTGATTTTGATGTTCAAACTGATTTAGTTGGAATTTCTGTAGAAACAACAACCGCTTTAAGGTCTTACGAAATTGCAAAAGATTTTAGACAAAAAGGCGTGCCTGTAGTTTTAGGAGGTTTTCATCCAACACTCATGCCTCAAGAAGCAAAACAACATGCAGATGCAATAGTTATTGGTCAGGCAGAAGAGGTTTGGCCAAAACTATTAGAAGATTTTTCAAATGGACAAATGAATAGTTCTTATAAAGGTTCACAAAATGGCTTCTTAAACGGAACAAAACCTAACAAAGCAGTATTTGGAAATAAAAAATATTTGCCATTTTCACTAATTGAAACTGGAAGAGGATGCATTTATAGTTGCGATTTTTGTGCAGTGAGGGAATTTTTTGATGGAGATTATTATTCTAGACCAGTAGATAGCGTGACTAGAGAGATAACTGAAAGTGGGAAAAGAAATATTTTAATTGTAGACGACAATATTGCATCAAAGAAAGGACATTTGGAAGAATTATGTGAAGAATTAATACCTTTAAAAGTAAACTGGGCAAGTCAGGCTTCAGTATCCGTTTGTGAAGATGATCATTTACTCGATTTAATGCAAAGAAGCGGATGCAAGGGATTATTGCTAGGTCTTGAATCATTGAATGAAGATAATTTAAAGCAAATGAATAAGGCGGCAAATCTCAAAAGAAAGGATTACTCAAAATCCATTGCAAAATTAAGATCTAGGGGAATAAGAACCTATGGCTCTTTTGTTGTTGGTTATGACTCGGATACCCCCAAAACTATAAATGAAACTTTGAACTTTGCAGTCGCTGAAAAGTTAGCAATATCTAATCTATACCTCCTTACCCCTTTACCGAGTACTCCTCTTTATTCTAGACTTCAAGAAGAAGGCAGACTGTTAAAGTCTAATTGGTGGACTGATTATGGTCATCAATATGGGGATATTACATTCATGCCTAAAAACTTTTCACCTCAAGAGCTTAAAACCTTATGCGATAATGCTAGACGTGAATTTTATAGTTGGAAATCTATCTTTTCAAGATCTCTTGATTTTGAGGCAAATTCTAGAAGTTTAGTTGGAGGATTAATGTATTATGCTACAAATTATTTGACAAGAAAAGAAATATTTGCTAAAGAAAAAACTTTCTTGGGATTAAAAAATGACCAAATTTAAAGTTGAACTTTCAAAACCTGAAGATGACTCTGAATTAAGGAACATTTTAGGAAAAATTTCTATGGGCAAATCGATATCAATAACTCTAAGAAAGGAACCTTCTTTTTTTGATGCATTATCTGTCGAAGGAAAATTTAACCAAGTGATTGTTGGTAGAGATGTTTCAGAAGGAAAAGTTGTTGGATTTGGAGTCCGTTCTATAAAGAATTGTTATGTAAATGGAGAAGAAATTGATATTGGATATCTTGGAGGCTTAAGATTACTACCTGAATTTAGGGGAGGCACTTTAACTTTTAGAGGTTATTCTTATTTTAGAGAATTACATAAAGATGGGAAAGCCCCATTTTATTTGACAACTATCGTTGATGACAATGAAAGTGCAAAAAAATTATTAACTGCCCAAAGGGAAGGAATGCCAAATTATCATGATTTTGGATTATACACTACTTTTGTTTTAAAAGTATCAAGAAATAAATTAAAACTGAATAAAAATATTTCTCAAGCTAGTCTTAAAAATTTAGAGGGAACTATTGATTTTATTCAAGGAGAAGGTAAGAAGAAACAATTCTTTCCGAGTTATGTTACTGCAGATTTTATGACAAAAGGAGGTCTTCTTAGAGGTTTAGGTTTAGAAGATGTTTTCTTATATTCTAAAAATGGAGAAATAGAAGGAGTTATGGCGTGTTGGAATCAACATTCATTTAAACAGACTTACATTGAAAGATATGGCACAGTATTAAAATTATCTAGACAAGTAATTAACTTTGCAAATCAAATAGCCGGAAATTCTCCAATTCTTCCAAAAGAAGGAAAACAATTAAATTATTCTTCGGGTGCATTAATTGTTGTTAAAGATGATAATCCTCAAGTATTTGACAATTTAGTCGATGCAGTATACAATAGGGCACAGGAATATCAAAGTAGTATTATTAACATAGGTCTACATTCTAAAGATCCTTTATCTGAAGTTGTTAAAGCTAGATCAAGTATTAATTTTCGAGCAAGATTATATGTTGTAACTTGGGAAGATAATAAATTATTTAGTTCTCTTGATAATAGAGTTCCTTATTTGGAACTAGGAAGTTTATAATGTTTAGTACAAAATTGAATGGTTCAGTTGTCCCAGTTAAAAATCTTACTGGGCAAGATCTTGCAAGAATGTTTGATTTGATGAATGAAAATTATGAAGGCATGAAGAAGGATAATTTTGATAATGATATAGCAGAAAAGAGAGACGTTATAATGCTTAGAGAATCTGAAGGTAATCAAATTCAAGGCTTTTCAACGATTACAGTTCTAGAAGAGAAAGTCAGAGGAGAACCAACTAAGGTGTTATTTTCAGGAGATACTATAATAGATAAGCAATACTGGGGTAGTTCTGAACTAGAAAAGCAATTTATTAATTATTCTTTTTCTTTGATAGACGAAAGTCCGCAAGTTCCTTTATTCTGGTTCTTAATGTCTAAGGGATACAAGACCTATAGGTTCCTTCCAGTTTTTTTCCACGAGTTTTATCCGCGACACGATACCTCTACACCAAATTATGAACAAGAAGTTCTTGATACTTTTGCAGGTAAAAAGTTTCCATTAAATTATAATCCTCAAACAGGTTTAATTGTATTCAATGGCGCAAAAGATAAACTAAGAAAGGGAGTGGCAGATGTTGAAGAGCCTAGATTAAAGAATCCACATATAAATTACTTTGTTCAGAGAAATCCAAGATGGGCGGATGGAGAAGAGCTTGCATGCATAGTAAGATTGACAAAAGATAACTTCAATTCAATGGCTCATCGAATTGTTGGCAAATAAAAAATTCAAAATTTTAAAATAGATAATATGGGGTTTCTGGCGCTTTATCCTTTATGACTATGTAGGAAGTGGGACACATATCTATTTCCCTTTAAGCGAAAGATTTATATATCAAATGATATATAATAACCTATGATACAAGAAACTGAAAAAATACCTTTTGCACGTTCACCTACTCTTGAGACTGTCTTAATGGTTGAGAAGGTAATTGATGAACATTCTGGAGAATTTAATAGAACTGAACTTTGGAAGAGTTTACCTAGAAAGGTAATGTGGCAAACATTCCTCGTTATAATTGACTACCTAGAATATAATCATAAAATAATTACTGACAAAGATGGAAAAATAGTTTGGATATGGAATCCTGTGCTATTAAGCAAACTTGAAAAACAAGGCTTAATTAAAGTATGAAAGAAAGAATAAAGAGTGTTGCATTTGGCGATATGAAATTAAAAGAGTCGTTTGATTCTTTACAGAGTGGGAACTATGAAGATAAAAAACTCTATGAATATATTAATCGTGCAAAAGAAGATTTGAAAGTTAATCCTCTATCTGGAACTAGAGTTCCGGAAAGATTAATTCCAAAAGAATATCTTAAAAAATGGGGAGTAAAAGCTCTTTGGAAATATGATTTGCCTAATGCTTGGAGGCTTATCTATACGGTTGTTGGAGATGAAATAAAAATTGTCAGTGTCATACTCGAATGGATGCCTCATAAAGAATATGAAAGGAGATTTCATTATTAATATGAAGAAGGAAATATTTACAAAAGAAGAAAAAAAGAAATGGATAAAGAAACTAAGTCCTTATTGGAAAGAATATCTCAAAGCTGAATCCGAACATTCTAAGAAAATCATTAAATTAGAAAGAAATATGAATGAAAAAGTAAAACCTTTTAAGAAATTAAGCTTTTTTTATGTTGAAGGAGAATGTGTAGGGATAGGTGCGGAAAATTATGAAGATCGAGAAAAGTTTCCGCTAATTCATGATAGTGATTTTTAATCTCTCAATTATTTTCATTAACGAAAGCTAAAATAAAATAACAGCTTACATCACCATAAATTATTTAAAACAACTACTCTTTGTGTAATTAACAATTAAATAGGTAGTTGTTTACTTGTTTTCTCGTCGTATCACTACTGACCCATCCTGGGTAGGGGCTTTTTATTCTGCGCCTAATAAAACGAAAATGATACTTATTATCACTAAAATAATTCCGCTTAATTTTTGGACGATATTATTTATTTACCGAAATTCCACCTGTATAAAAATCTGCAGGTCTTCCCAAAGGTAATTCTCCGAGATAAATATATCCCACTCTTTTCCGAAACATGAGGAAAATCCCCCAAAAGAAGCAAATAATTCCCGCTGCCAACATAATCAAATTCATCAAAATTAAACAATAATAATATTTATAAAACTCTCTATTCTCCTCAGAGAAGCTAAAAAAGAGAAAACATGGGCAGCAATATAGACTTACGCAAATATGAGGATCCTGCATCAATTCAGGATGCTTTCTCACGCGTTGTTTCGGGCAAGATGGGATATAAGGCAGTCATTGAGCGCAAAAAGATACCTACGAAATGCGTCAAATGCGGACGCGGAGGCGACGAAGGTCAGAAATTCTGCCCTCAATGTGGCAGCAGAATGGCGGTCCCCTTAACTCATTGTCCCGAGTGCAAAAAAACAATAGCAGACAATGAGAACTTCTGCACAGAATGCGGTCACGATTTAGCATTAGCAAGAGCGAGCCATTAGTTTTATTAACACTCTGCTCTATTTGATAAGATGAAAGAACTAATCATATTCTCGCTCGTAGAGCATATCGCTTTGTCCAAAGAAAGAATTGCAGAACTCATAGAGATACCTAAAGATACATCTCATGGGGATTACACTTTTCCTTGTTTCGTTCTTGCAGCACAATACAAGAAAAATCCTGTCCAGATTGCACAGGAATTGGCGGGAAAAATAACCGGAGACGAGTTTGAGAAAATCGAGGCAAGAGGACCATATCTTAATTTCTTCTTAAATCGTTCTTTGCTTGCACAGCAAACTCTCAAGAAAATTCTCAAAGAAAAGGAGCAATACGGCACAAGAAAAATAAAAGAAAGAATAGTAATTGAATTTCCTAGCCCTAATACAAACAAACCTCTCCATTTAGGACACGCGCGAAATATTATTACGGGTCAAGCAGTGACCAACCTTTTGGAATTTACAGGGAACAAAGTTCAGGTCACAAACCTCTACAACGATAGAGGGGTGCATATTTGTAAGTCTATGGTGGCATATGAAAAGTTTGGAAAGGGAGATTCGCCAGAAAAAGCAAAGAGAAAGTCAGATCATTTAGTTGGAGATTATTACGTTAAGTTCGCACAAGCAGCAAAGGAAAATCCTGATTTTGAAAAGGAAGCACAGGAGTCTCTCAAAAAGTGGGAATCAGGAGACAAGAAAACTCTAGAACTCTGGAAAAAAATGAATGACTGGGCGTTCAAAGGATTTGAGAAGACATACAAACTTTTTGATCTTAAAATAGAAAAAAACTATTACGAGTCCAATCTATACAACAGGGGTAAGGAGATTGTTTTAGAAGGCGTCAAAAAAGGAATAGTAAAGAAGAAAGAAGATGGGGCATTTTTTATTGATCTCACTCCATATGGAATGGGAGAGAAGATTTTACTTCGCGCAGACGGAACATCTATTTATACAACTCAAGATATCTATCTCGCAATTCTAAAATACGAGGAATTTAAATTTAACAGGTCATTGTATGTATGCGCATCAGAGCAGAATTATCACTTTAAAGCACTTTTCAAGATGCTTGAATTGTTAGGGTATCCCTGGGCGAAGAATCTTGTGCATGTAAGCTATGGGATGGTGAATCTTGAATCTGGAAGAATGAAGTCAAGAGAAGGGAATGTGGTAGATTCAGATAATCTTGTTCAAGAGATGAAGGATATGGCAAGTGAGGAAATCGAGAAACGTCACAAAGAACTCTCACAAAAAGAGAAAGACTACCGTTCCAAGACAATCGCTATGGCTGCACTACGTTATTATTTTCTCAAAGTAGATATAACAAAAGATGTAACCTTCAAACCTGAAGAGTCTCTTTCATTCGAAGGCGACACAGGACCCTATTTGCTCTACACCTACGCTCGCGCTCAAAGCATCCTCGCCAAGGCCCAGAAAGTAAAGAAAAAAAGTGCTCTTCCACAACTTACTGATAAGGAAAAACAACTGATAATCTATCTAACAACGTTTCCTCAAGTAGTTTCAAGTGCATATAATTCATTAGCTCCCAACCTCATAGCAAACTATGCATATCATCTAGCACAAAAATTCAACGAGTTCTATCATTCTCACCAAGTCATTGGGTCTGAACAAGAGGCATTTCGCCTTGCGTTAGTCGAAGCATTTGCTCAGGTTCTAAAGAACGCACTCTCACTGCTCGGCATCCCTGTGCTGAAGAAGATGTGATGGATTCGCATAATGGTTAAATAGCCTTCTGCTTTTTTTACTAAATGACACTATTATTCATACTTTTACTGACAACAGGAATCTTAGCTTTTGTCTTGATAATCTTGCTTGTGGTCCTTGCCAATCTTCAATCACAACTCTTTTATGCACTCCATACGCGCTCAGACTTAAGGAAGATTAAACGACAGATTGAATCAGTCTAAAGTCGTTCTCCATTAGGCTTATAAACCCTTACTTATTCTCTTTCTTGTAGACCAGCCAGCGCGCTCGCCCCGCGCTTTTCACAAACGGGCGTCATGGTGGGCTGAAAGGAGCGCGTAAGGTGGAGACCTGTGAGTCTTCTCCCGGACGTTGACGTTTTGTCCTGTTCGATCGTGCTCCTGTGAAACGGGTCAGGCCTTGATCGGAGCAGCCCTAATCAGGATGTATGGTGCTTGCAGGGTCGCAAAGCCGAGAAAGGGCGAAGAGCCTTGCCGATTAAAGCCAAGCAATCTCCCCGTCTACACTTTTCATAAGTTCAAGAGAGGGACAATTTCTCAGAGGTTTTTCACAGTCCTCTATAGATAAGAAAATTAATTTCTTTTCTTATAATGCTGAAGTTCGGCGGGTCCATAGCAGTATTCTGTTAGATTCTGGGGAAGTTGCTGCCCAAACATGAGAATTCGAGCGTGCAGCAGTACGAAAAAGTTTATAAGTAGGAAAATTCTTACTCAAATATGGAAGAATCAATTATTAAAACTATTCGTGTATCCGAAAAGGGACAGATAGCAATTCCTATAGAAATCCGTGAAAGATTAGATATCTTGCAAGGCGACGAACTTGTTATTGTTCAGAATGATCAAAAATTACTTATAGAAAAAGCTCCAAAAATATCTAAAAAAATTAAAGATGATTTTAAAGATATTCTCAAATATTCTGAGCAGTCTCTTAAAGATGTATGGGACAATCCCGATGACGAGATTTGGAATAGTTATTTGAAACATCGAGAATCTACTGATTCTCGAGTGTGCTCAAGAACTCGGCACACCTCTGCTTTAGGAAAGAGTTCTTGACATGAATATTACACAAAAAGATCTTGTGCTCTTACCATATCCATTTAGTAATTTACAAGAAAGGAAGGTACGACCTGCTCTTGTAGTTTCTAATGATAATTTTAATCGTATGTGCCCAGATTGTATTGCAGTACCTCTCACGTCCGCTCCGAAGGAAGAAGGTTTTTCTTTTCTCTTAGAGCAAAAAGATCTCAAGAGCGGCAAACTCGTTAAATCTAGTCGCGTAAGAATTGATAAAATCTTTTCTGTTGAGAAGAGGCTCGTTCGTATGAAGATAGGTATTATCAATGATTTCTATTTTGACAAGCTCAAGAAAGAGCTGCTTGATATATTCTAGACTTCCTGTCAGATACAATTTGGCATGCGCGTCGGGAGGGCAACATATAAAAACTCTTATTCTCTTATCCTTGAATGAAAAAGCAGGGACAATTTTTCCTTATTGCCGCACTTTTAATCTCTGGAATCGCCATCGGTTTCAGCACTCTCTATAATTCTGCATACATCGAGCGCTCAGATACGCAAGTTTATGATTTGTCAGAGGAGTTATATTCAGAATTGCAACAGACTTACGATTCTGGAATGGTTCGCGGAGAAACTGAAGCAGAGATTCAGGCAAATCTAAAAAAGCTAGCTGAATATTATCAATTACAGAATCCAGACAGCACATTCGTGATTTTCCACGGGAATCCAGATAGCGAGGCGTGTAAAACTAGCACAGTGAAATGCGTTCAGCGTTTAGATACTGCTGACGGAACATTTGTTTCAGAGTTAGCGCTGACTGATGAAGATGCTCCAGGTACACAAAACCCTGCCACGGGGGCGCGAGGCATACAATCAACAAGCACTACTTCTCTCGCAGGAGAGCATCCATCAATAAAGAAGGTTAAAATCAGAGTCAAATTTAAGGATGCTTCAGCACAACAAACACAAACCGGATCAGGGACGACTGCTTCACAAAAGCAAAGTACGCAGGAGCGAGTTCTCGAGTCGCCCCCATTCGAACTGAAACCGGGACAGAACTTCTATTTTGTAATCCGGAAAAAGGTGAAGAATGAGCAGGTTGTTGTCTATCGCAAGTAAACGTGCAGTCAGCGAGATGTTGAGCTACGTCTTAGTTCTTATCATAGTTATTGCTCTTAGCGTGGCAGTATATGCCTATCTTCAACTTCAGGCTCCCAAAGAGCGCCTCTCCTGCAACAACGATGTTCTCCTTATTGTAGATCCTGCCGATACTACTTGCGTTCTAATGAGCAACGGAGATGTCCAGATAACTGCCCTGCTTGAGAATCGTGGAAAGAGAAGCATATCCGGAGCATATCTTCGCCTCGGTCCTCCTGGAACAAAGATTCGGACACTGATAAACGAAGAGGATATTTTCTTCGGTTTAATTCCAGAATCGGCGTCTTCTGAATTGCTTCCTGGGAAGACGTTCCGCTATACAACTCTGCTAGTTGACTTTGACTCTTTAACTAATGGAACAAATTTTCTGGAAGTGCAGCCAGTCTTCGGCGAGCCAAATAATCTGGTAATTTGCGAGCAAGCCACACTAGTTCAAAAGATACAATGTGAGAGGTCTACTTCATAATATGAAACGACATTCAATATTCTATGAAAAACGCGCAGTCACAGAAATGGTCGCATACGTTGCGATGGTTATTGTAGCATTCAGCATTAGTATCCTCATTTACTCATATCTTCAGGTACAAGCGCCAAAAGACAGACCAGAGTGTCCTGAAGGTGTCTCGCTTGGAGTACAAGATGTAACCTGCACTCTGCTTCCTAATAAAATATGTAATGGCATTTCACAGGGAGGGACAGGAAAGATGGATATAACTCTCGTTAATAATGGCAAGAGAAGCATATCCGGAGCATTTATCCGCTTCGGTCTTCCAGGCAGCAAAGTCAAGGAATCAATAAATAAAGATACACCATTTTTCAAACCCCTTACAGATATAGGTCAGGAACTTTTGCCAGGAAAAACTTTGACTCAGAACTACACTCTCGCGCTAGGTGATCAGGTATCTATCGGAGAACAAAGTCTAGAAATAGAGCCAGTCTTCGGCGAGCCAAATAATCTTGCCTTATGCGAGGATTCAGTTGTAACGCGGAGGGTAAACTGCGAATTGCCGGGTCTCAGAAATGTCCCTCCACAGATTCCAGGACTCTACACACTTCAAAGTCCGAAGGAATATGGGCGAACAGTGATAAATATAACTCCCGACTCCTCTTATGCAGAAGGAATTGACCGTTTGGAAGTAACGCTCTGTCGCTTTTCAGGAGGCACCTGTGTACCTGAATCAGCATCGCCGCGGAACACATCTTGCCCAAGTACAAATGGAGGGTATGGCTTAGAATGGGGTGGGCTTCAAGGCGGAAATTACGAAATGCGTTCAGTAATTGTGTTACACGATGGCACTCGTGTTCCGGTAACGCGAGGACCGAGTGGACCAACAACTTATTCATTCTCCATTGCAAGTTGTCTCGGTAGATGCGAAAGCGACGATAACGGTATTCGCATACGTAAGAATGATGGCACTATCATTTGCAGCGAGCCAAATGTATGTAGTGGAAATCAATGGCGAAAGTGGTATTGTAATGATAATTGTTACGCGGGCAATTCGGGACTCGACAGTCAGATGTATGAACTTGTAATCTTTGGTTGTACAAGTTGTAGCTCGTCGACCACTTGTGGAGGATCTCTGACTTTTGTAGTTCCAGGTCCATTCTATCGGGGTTGTAATGGATAGAATTATTTTCTACATATCTTTTGGGTAATTTCCTTAGTTTCTCACAAGGTATAAATAGCTCAGGTCTTTTATCTGTCTGAAGAGCATGATTTATAAATTCTCAAAAAAAGGAATCAGCGAAATGGTCAGCTATGTGCTTATAGTAATTATTGTAGTTGGTCTTTTTATTCTAGTTTATGCTTACTTAACTTTATATTCCCCCAAAGAAAGGTTCGAGTGCACAGACGACATAAGTCTTGTTTTGAAAGACGCGGGCTGTTCAGTCTTACAGGCAAAACCTGCTTGCGGCATAACTACAACAACTGTTGATTTTACATCCGTCTTGGAAAACAAGGGCAACCACAAGGTTAGTGGCGCATATCTTCGCCTCGGGTCTCCAGAAAATGATGTTAAGGAACTCATAAACGCAAACAAGCTATTTTTCAATCATATGGATGCAAGCGGGAAAACACAGACAGGTTTGCTTCCCAGCACTAGCGCGACTTTTACAACGCGCTACGAGAATCCTCAATCAATAAGTGCAGGCACTCTGGACTTAGAAATCCAGCCATTCGTCGGTACACCTGAAAAATTTTCAATATGCAGTGATTCAGTAGTCGCGCAGCGCGTTGTTTGTAGCGAAGGCAATGTTCTCCCAGAAGTCACAATTACTACACCAATTTCAGGCAGGAGTTATCCGATTAGCGACACTTCTCCTTCTTCTTTGCAGTTTGATATTACTGCAACTGATTGCGACGGTACAATTACCAAGGTAGAATTATTACAACGCGCAGTCGCACAGAGCGAAGGGAGTGAGAACAAATATCCTGCAACAGGCATAGGTCCATATGTAGTTAATCGCACGCTCTCATCAACAGAATACAATCCTGGTCAATATATCTATATAGCAGTAGCATATGATAATAAGGGCAGCAAGGGCTTCTCTGCTCCAATCACTCTATTTTACACACAGAACACTCCGCCGACAGTTACTCTTGAAATACTCAATTCAGACAGGGACCCTGCATCTCAATTGACTTCGCGCGACAGAGTTATTCTGCGCGCGCACGCAAACGACCCAGATGGTACAATCAGTGAAGTACAGTTTTACGAGCTATTCGATTCGCTCGGAGGTACAACATCTTCTCTTGGCACACTATCTTCAGGTTCAGGCGGAGTTTATGACCTTGAACTCAGCCCTCGCGCGACAGGAGAACATAAGTTTATTGCGCACGCAATAGATAATCTAAATGTAAATACTATCTCAAACGAAGCCACATTGCAAGTTACACAGGCACCCTTGCCTCCAGGCGCAACAATCGTTCTTTTAGGAAGGGTTATTCCAATGGAAGACGGAAGAGCGAGAGGCACGTTAACAATAATGAGGGGCAATGACATACTTGTATCTGGATGCACAACGCCATGCAGTACAAATGCAGCTGTCGTCGGAGATAGTCTTGACTTAATCGCCACAGCAACAGTTCCTGCAGAGAGCAGATTCTCTGGCTGGGCAGGAATTCAAAATTGTCTAAACAATCCGCCTCCCGCAGCAGGCGTGGAGCGCGAAACGACTTGTACAATAACCGTGGCAGGTGATTTAGCAATAAATGCTGCATTTACCATGGCTTGTACGGATAGTGATAACGGAGACATGCCAGAGACAGCAGGCACAACAATAAAACAACCAACAACAAGAACAGATACATGTAGAACACAAGGTTCCGTCAGGACGCTCACAGAGTACTATTGCAGCAGTGCACAGATTACAGAAAAAACTTACACCTGTTCTTCTTGCACAAACGGGCAATGCACTAATCCAGTCCCCTCGTGACTGTTCATGACTCAGCACAACAATCTATAAATAAGCTTTTTTGGTTTGCACAAGTATGAAGTTTGCCCACATGGGAGACTGTCACCTAGGAGGTTGGAGACAGCCAGAATTAAAAGAGTTGAATTTTAACTCATTTCAACGCGCAGTTGAAATATGTATTCGTGAGAAGGTTGATTTTGTTCTCATAGCCGGAGACCTTTTTGACTCCGCATATCCTCCGATTGACACACTAAAAGACACATTCAAGGAATTTCGCAAACTAGTTGACGCAAAGATACCTGTATTCCTTATCGCAGGAAGTCATGATTATTCTGCATCAGGTAAGACTTTTCTGGATGTTCTTGAAAAAGCAGGTTTTTGCAAGAATGTTGCGCTTTTCGAAGAACGTAATGGAAAGATTCTATTGGAGCCAACAATCTACAAGGACGTTGCCATCTATGGATACCCTGGTAAGAAATCTAGTCTCGAGGTCGAAGACATTGAGAGAATAAGACTGCAGGATGCTCCAGGTTTCTTTAAGATTCTGATGCTACATACGGCTATCCGAGACGCGGTTGGCACATTACCTATTAAAGCAGTAGACGAAAGAATGCTCCCTCCTGTAGGCTATCTGGCGCTTGCGCATCTACACATCAACTATCAAAAAGAGGGTCGCGTTTATTGCGGACCAATTTTTCCAAATAATCTTGCAGAACTAGAGGAGTTAGAGGGAGGTTCCTTTTATATTGTAGACAATGGAGTGATTAAAAAACAGGAACTGAAACTAAAGCCTGTAATAAGTATGACAATTGAGATTACCAATGCTTTAACAGTCACTGAAGAGATTCTAAAACGTCTTGAAAAAGAAAGTCTTCGTGATAAAATACTAATAGTCAAACTATATGGCTTCTTGGAAAAAGGCAAGACCTCTGATATAGATTTTACAAAAATAGAAAGCTATACTAAGAAGCAGGGAGCATATGTCTTTCTCAAGAGCACAACGAAGCTGCAGATGGCTGAGCAGGAGATAACATTTGATTTTTCAGATACGCAAGATATGGAACAACAGATTATTCACAAATTCGAAGAAGGGCATCCTAATACACTTAATGCATATATCTTTCCCCTGATAAAATCCTTGCAAATGGAAAAAGGCGAAGATGAGAAGTCCTTTGTTTTTGAAGAGCGCCTCATCGCAGAAAATCGTAAGATACTTACACTATGAAAATAAAAAAAGTTCATCTAAAGAATATCAGAAGTTACCAGAGCCAGAGCATCGAGTTTCCAGAAGGTTCACTTTTGCTCGCAGGAGATGTAGGTTCTGGGAAGACGACACTACTGCTTGCCATAGAGTATGCCCTTTTTGGTTTGCAGCCTGGACAGAAAGGTTCTGCTTTACTTCGCCATGATGCAACTCTGGGTGAGGTAATGCTTGAATGTGAAATTGATGGTCATGAGGTCATAATCGAGCGCCATCTCAAGAGGGAAAACAGGTCAATCGTTAGCGATTATGCGGCTCTGACTCTAGACGGCGAGATGCAAGAGTATTCAGTCACAGAATTAAAGACAAAAATTCTTGCACTACTTGGCTACCCTGCAGAGTTCGTGAAAAGAAACAACATCTTGTACAGGTATACCGTATACACTCCGCAAGAACAAATGAAACAAATTATCATAGAAGATACAGAAACTAGGCTCAATGTGCTTCGCCATATTTTTGGTATTGACAAATATAAACGCATTCGCGAAAATCTTACTCTTCTCATAAACCGGCTCAAGGAAGAAGCAAAAATTCTTCAGGGAGAGGTAAAAACTATCGAATATGATAAGATTAGACTGGCAACGGTAAATACCAAGAGCAAGGAACTGGTCGTAAATATAGAAAAACAAGAAAAAGTTTGGAAAGAATGCATTACTCAAAGAAAGGCGCTGGAATTTGAGATTGCAGAAGTAGAGAAAAGCCTCAAAGAAAAAGAGAAATTTGAGAAAGAAGTAGAAAAGACAACAATTTTGATTGCACTAAAGCAAGAAAATCTTGCAACATTCGCCAGAGAACAGAGAGAACTTGCAAAGTTATTAGCTTCTTCAGGGAAAGCATATGATGAGTCTCAATATACGACATGCACTGCCGCACTCACGGCAGTTAAAGAGGAACTAGTGCTCCTAAATCGCAAAACTATCTCCTTCATGAGCAACATTGCTTCATTAGAACGGGCACAGTTAGAATTTAAGGCGAAAAAAGAACGCATCTTCAAAATAGATATGTGTCCGACGTGTTTGCAGGACGTTCCTGATGCACACAAGCACAATATTCTAAACGAGGCGGAGGGAAAATTGGTTGATATTAAGAAGCAGTTAGAAATTATTCGCGAGCAGCAGGATTCATTAACCTGTGTTCTAGAAGAGAAGAAATCTTCTACCGAGCTGCTTGAAAAGCAGAAAGTAGAATGGGAAATTTTGCGCTCGAAGATAGAGTATATTGAGAATTCACGGAAAAAACTGTCTGAAATAACTAAACAGCAAGAAACTCTTCAGAGAGATATAGAGTTTTTGCAGCAGCATACTAACAGTCTCAAAGGAGAGATTTTATCATTCTCAAAATTTGATACACATTCTCGTCTTAAGCAAGAAGAGCTCAAAAAGGCATTTCTCACTGAAAAAAATGCAGAAATAGGAATAGCAGAATTAAGAAAAGAATTAGAAATATCACTCGAAGAGATTTCGCGGGTGCAGGCACAAATTGTGCAGAAAGAATTGCTCGAAGATAAATTACGGCGCCTGTTAGAAGTAGTTGATTGGCTCTCGAATCAGTTTATCATGCTCATAGACTTTACTGAAATACAAGTTATGATGAAACTAAGACGAGAATTCTCTCGCGTTTTCAGCAGTTGGTTCCACATGATTGCAGGTGACGCTTTCGAAGTGCAACTTGATGAGAATTTTACTCCTGTAATTATGCAAGGAGATTTTGAAATGGACTATTCTTTTCTTTCAGGAGGGGAACGCACGGCAGTTGCGCTCGCTTATCGTCTGGCACTCAATCAAACAATTAATTCAGTATTGAGTCAGATCAAGACAAGTGATATTGTAATACTCGATGAGCCGACTGATGGGTTTTCAGAGGGACAGATTGATAAAATACGTGATGTCTTGGAAGAGCTTAGAGTTGAGCAGCTGATTATAGTCAGTCATGAACAGAAGATTGAGAGTTTTGTTGATAACATAATTCGCCTTCGCAAGACCGGCGACGTATCCGAGGTAGATACAAGTGCTCATTCCCCTTCAACTGCTGCTCCCCGCGATGGTTAACTGTAGTGTCCGGATATTATTTCGCGAGACGCTAGGGTTTAATCCAGACTTCTTTTCTTTGAATCATTATTATAGACTTCTTGTCTAATTCCATCAAAAGAAGAGGAAGTTTTCTAAAGTCAGAATGAGAAATCTGACGGCAAAGAAAAAAGCTTGTAAAACTATAATCTTCCTCTTCTCCCCTTTATAATATTAAATATAATTTTATTTCAAACTGGGTGTAATACCCTGCAGCTTGCTGCGCCAGTTTGAAACGTCAAGAATTTTCAATTCTTGAGCGTGCTCAAGAACACACCAAATTAAGGAGTGTTCTTGACACTGAGAAAACCCCTTTGCGCACGCTTCGTGGCTTTAGCCCGAAGTAAGCAAACGGGTTTTCGAGGTTTGAAAACACCAAGAACCTTTGTTCTTGGATGCGTTCAGAAACTGAAAGTTTCTGACGACTCAAAGACTCTCTGGGTTTTAACCCAGAGTTTTTCAAATTAGAGATTTCCATCTAGAAGCCGAGCGTAATACCCCATCAGCTTGCTGTGGGGACTTCAAGAACTTCGTTCTTGACAGTGCTCAGGAATTGCAGATTCCTGACATAGCGAAGGCTTAGGAAATCTCTTTATTTGCACAATTTCTCAGGATTCCCACCTCGAGGATCGTCCCAATCTTCAGTATGCCACACAATGTTTGACACAGGCATCACATTCAGAATCTGGCTTCCATTACATTCCACATGAACATCAATACATCTACTGTCAAGACCGCATAAAGCAGTAGTCCAAGAATACATACGAGGTACATCACTCATATTTTCATCAATATCCTGAACAGCCGCACCAGTCAAACTCCCCCAAGACAACCCTCGCAATTCATCAAAATAGAGACCTACAGCAAATGCTAAAATCAATGCAACAATAACAATGCTAAATTCCATCCATTTCATAGATACACAAGTTGCAAGGTAGTTCTTAAACTTTGGCTCTCCAACTTACCACTCTTCTACTTTCACGCCTGTCTTTTCAAAATGCTTCTTGTTCCGCGTTACAACAATCGCGCCGTGTGCTTTCGCGATAGCGGCGATCATAAGATCGAAATCATCTGCCATGTTTCCTTCTCTTTGTAGACGAACAAAATCTTCACCAAAAATACGACATGATTCTTTAGTAAAATCAATAAAAAGTGTCGTTGCTAAAAAATCTTCAAGAATTGAGAGTTCATAAGTAAGGTTTGAAGAGCGATAGACTCCCTTATAAAGTTCGCACATAGTGATTGAAGTAATAAAAAAATTATTGGAAAGTTGGAGGGATTCTATCTTTTCAACAACTGCTTGCTGTTTCTTTAAAAATGCAATAACAATGCCCGTGTCTAAACAGTAAGTTACCATTTGTAATCACGTAGTTTTGCCCGCTTTCTCTCTGCATAAATCTCCTTTTCAATGCGTTCCCATTCTTCCGCATTGTCTTTAAATGCGCCAGCAAATTCCATGATATTTCTTTTCTTCTTTTCGGGCACAAATTCAATCACGACTTCTGAAAAACTCTTGCTACCCTTCACTGCTTTCAATCGCCCATACGCCTCTTCTGACAATGAAATAACTTTTACCATGTTCGTATAGTATGCGCATATGCATACGCATACATATTTATAAATCCTCTGTTCCTTTAGTAATCACTTGTAAAAGATAACAACATCTGCACCAGCACAAACAACTCAACTTCATCAACTCAATGCCGGACAAAAATACTTCAAAGCTTTACGAGCTGGAGACACGGAAACTGCACGTAACATCTTGAGCACTGCAAGCCCTCAAGACACAGATTGTATTTATCGTGAGGCGCTCATTAGTGAAAATACACCGCTCCGTGACCATTTACCTCCACGTCTTGAGATTAATCGGCAACCTTATAACAAACAACTTTAGTTTTCGTATCTTTTTTGTTGTTTGTTAGATAGGAAATCACATACAAGAGTTACGATTATTAATGTGATTTCCTATAATTATGTTTCTTTCAGCAGCCATTCATAAAGCGGAACAACACGAATAGCCACGTCTTCGTTCTTTATGCTTTCTTTAACATCTTTCGTAATTAAAGTGCAACGCACATCAAACTTTTCAGAAAATGCATCATAAAAATAACGAAGCCCATCGCTATGCTCTTTCTTAAGCGCGGAAAAATACTTTACTTCAATTGCCTCCACTTTATCTCCTTGAGGAACAATAAAATCAACTTCTTTATTTCCGAAACGGTAAAAAAATTTGCTCTGCAGATGCGCAGCAACTGCTGTTTCTGCAAGTCGCGTGATGTCAACGTTAAAAAAGAAGCTAAACGCGCTCGAAGCAGGATAAAATTTCTTGCTCTTTTTTTCACTCGTGAGAACATTCGAGCTAAAACTATAGAAGCGCTTCACCAACAACGCTTTTTCAAGGTAAAAGAGATACGCAGAGATTGTTTTTCTGTTTCTTCCTAAATCGCTACCAAGTCTGTTAAAATCAACCAGCATGCCCGGATTAGCAGAAATAATCGTAAAAATCCTAAACAATAATTCAGGCTCTTCAATCTTAAAAATGCGGGGAATGTCAATATAGATAAGACGGTCGAGGACAGCATCCTTAAGATACAATTTTATTTTCTCATCTGCTTCTTCATGGAGCAATTCAGGAAAACCGCCTGTTTTAAGATAGTGCGCCAGATGCTCTTGTAGCTCTTTTGCGTAAAGTTGAACATTTGTATGCTGAAACCCCTGTGCGCGCAGATACTCACTAAACGATAGTGGGAAGAGCGTAAAGCTGAACATTCTGCCTGCAAGGCTTTCTTTCGTCATTTTTTCGATAAACAAACTCGCCGAGCCAGTAACAAAAAATTTGAGCGAGCGATGAGTATCATACAACACTTTGAGTTGATTATGCCATCCATCGAGTTTTTGAATCTCATCAAGAAAAACAATAAGTTTCTCTTCCTTGAATGAAGGAAAAAGTTCAGCATGCTGCTTCAGGATAGCTTCAAGTGTAATGTTTCCGACATCAAACGTATAATACACAATCTGCTCAGGAGCAACGCCGCGATGTAGCAGCGAGTGAATGACTTGATGCAGCAGTGTTGTCTTTCCCACTCTTCGCAAACCGATAAGGCTGACAATCTGCCTATCATTCATCACCTTAGTCATGTCACGAAAAAGCTCACGCTCAAGAGCTTCCTCATATTCTTTTTCAACTCTACCGTTCTTCCACCACGGATTCAATTCGCTTAATTCCATATGGTCATTAGAAAGACCATGTTTTTAAACTTTATGGTTACCATAACGGTCATGTTCTTATATAACATGGCTATTAAGACGGTCATGTTTAAGTAGTTCTAGAGACAATAAGTTATAACTTATAAAGAGTAACAGATAGAAAGATTTAACCCCCATATCTGCCCTTAACTTATGAAACAAACATTCAAAACAAGAATTCTTACAAGTATACTTGCAGGACTAGTTGCGGTCGGTGGAGCTGGATGTGGTGCGCCAATTGCAAGAACTGATAGAGATATTTCTGAAAACTTGCGTCTAAAAAGAGCTGGCGATAATTCCTTGGTATATAAATCAGAAAATTATCAAATGGAATCTGGATACGCACTTCCTCAAGACCTTGAAGTCCAAGTCAGAGACATGAATGGCAACGGCAGATTTGAACTCACAGTCTCTTTAGGAACTAACGACTATCTTGTTAGGTCAGATGGCACAAATAATCTAAGAATCATCCCTTATGTAAAGAAAGTAGCTATAACTGAGTTAGATCAATAACATCCTCTATTTCACAATTCGCCAACCAAAAAGAAACAATTATATAGCACTTCATCATTACCTTTCTATGGAAACCTACACTGCAATTATCGAGAAAGAAGAAGATATGTACGTGGCAACGTGCCCTGAAATAGGCACAGTGAGCCAGGGTGCAACCGTAGAAGAGGCGCTTACAAACTTGCAGGAAGCGACTGAACTCTATTTGGAAGAATTTCCTAGAAAGACAACAACAAAAGCTTTCCTCACCACCTTCCAAGTAACACAAACAGCAAATGTCGCAGCTTAAGAAAATCTCTGGAAAAGAGTGTATTAAGATTCTCTGCAACAAATTCGGCTTTTCTATCGTTAGACAGCACGGCAGCCATGTCATTCGTCACAAAACCTTTTGGGTTTTAACCCCGCACTAAAGCATCAAGGAAATCCGTTTCCTTGATGATGCTCAAGAATGCAAACGTCAACATTCTTGACATGCGGGGCTTGTCTGTGGTTTTGTGACCGCCGAAGAAATCCTCAGCAAGAGAACTACGGAATAAATTCCGCTGATTTCTACAAGCGTCAAGAAAGAAACACCTTCAGGAAAAGTCGGCACTGTCGTCCCAATTCATCAGGAATTGAAACTCGGCACCTTGCGAAATGCCATCAAACTTGCAAAAATCAATGAAGAAGAATTTGTAAAGTATCAGTAGTTTACTTCACAATCCTATTAAGTATCTCCATCGCCTTCCGCTTGTCCACACTCGCGCCAAGTTTAGCAATCACCATCCCCATGTAAGCATTTGCCCGCAATCCCGGTTTCTCTCGCACAATTGCCGTAATCTCTTCCTCAAGTTTGTCATGCCCAACTCTTTCAACTTTCAGCGCCTCATCAACATTTTCTCCAGAAACAATCTTAAACAATACATGCTTAACATCTCCTTCATCAATCTTTCCAGCAACAAGTGCCCCCAATATTTTTTCCAACACTCTCTCACTCAAAACTTCTTTAATCTCCTCAAAAGTTTTCTTGAGTTTAGAAGCAAATTCATTCCTCCAGAGAACAACCATCTTCGCAATCAAGTTAGCATCTTTCCCATATACTCTCAAAAGCGTTTCAAACTCATCCAAATGCCCGTCTAAAACCAGAACAATCAACTCATCACTTAATCCCTTCGCCTTCAATATATCTCTTATCTCATGACGCAGTTTAGGCAGAATCTTCTTGAGTTCATTCAACTTATCTCTTCTTATAGTAAGCAAAGGCAAGTCTGTTTCAGGATACATGCGCGCACGTCCCGGCATTGGTCGCAAGAACTCTGTCTCTCCAAAAGGCAATGCCCCGCGAACTTCCCCGCTCTTTTTCCCCTCAATAAGTTCTTTTTCTTGTCTCTGGATTTCCTTTCTGACAGTCTCTATCATCATTCCCGGCTCCTGAAATCCTTTAATCTCTACTCTATTGTGTCCTTTAATCGAGATATTCACGTCCTGCCTGATTGTTCCAATGCCCCGTTTAACTTTACAGGCGCGCAAAATCTCTCCTAGCTTAAGTGCAGTCTCCTTAATTTTCTCAGGCGTATCAAGAACAGCCGCAGTCGCAATCTCAACTAAAGGAATACCCAATCTATCCAAGCGATACGTCGCACTTTTCTCATCCTTACTCACAGTCCGTCCAGCGTCTTCTTCCAGACAAAGAGTATCAATCTCAACTTTTCCAAAACTAGTCTCGACAAAACCAGAATGCGCTAAAAGCACTGTCCTCTGAAATCCCGATGTGTTCGACCCATCAATAACAATCTTTCGCATAACTTGCGTAGCGGAATAAATCTCACAATTCAGAAGCAATGCAATCTTCAATGCCTCATCCAATGCCTGCTGATTAATCAGATGACAAGGTTCTTCATCAAGTTCAATTAAGCAAGTGCTGTCTTTATATCCTTGATAATAAAAAGTCTTATCGAGAGCAGCCTCGTGCGCAACAGCAGCGTCAATTTCTCCAGTTTCTCCCGCAACCGCATGCAGTTTTCGCATTACTATAAAGTCAGGCTCATCACTCCGTAAGTATCCAGGACAATGACAAAACAACTTTCCGCAATCTAGTTGTTGATGAATCTCAAGCCCTGCTTTCAGTCCTAGCTTTGCATAATCCATGTAAAATACTAACAAAGCATTCTTAAAAATGTTCCGGATAAGTCAACGGTTTTCTGCTCCTCAATAAACCGTATATTAAAGTCCCTTACATTCTCCCGGTTCTTAAAAAGTTATGAACCCCTAACATACTCAATCATTTAGGTTCAGTATTACAATCATTTATAAGATTAAGTGAATTATTCCCATTAAGCAATATTCCACTCTGACGCAAAGAAGAAATACTATTTAATAAATTATGGGCAATGTAACTCTGAATCTCATTAATTTCATCAGTTGATAAAAGAGCGGAAAGGGAGACATTCGAAGTGGGGTTCAAGGTAGGCAAATGCAAGGTCTGAATACTCTCAACTAATTCTTCAAGATTAATAGTCTTTTTTCTGAGGGAAATAATGGAATAATTTGAAAGTCTTCTAAGTATGGCTCTAAAATCACGAGAGTCGTAAGGAGGAGATTTGTGAGGAAGTGAAAGATATCCTTCTTTAGCATAGACAAAACTACATCCGAGGTCAAGATAAAATATCTCGGCTGACTGAGAAGAAGAACACTGAAGGCACTTGTAATTTTGCCTTTTTCCTATGATGTCTGCAACTAAAATACTATTAAGATATGGTGAAGCTTGCCGAATAAGAGAGTTTGCCTTATCTTCTGGACATTCCTGAAGATTTTGGATAATTCGTGATACAAAATAAAAGTCTCTTCCAGAAGGATCATGAATTCTGAATTGGCGCCAATTACGAAACTGAACTTGTTTGTCACGATTAAGCAGCACATAAAAGTCAGTTGTCTTTAAACCGAGCTCTCTAACAAGCTGAAAAGTAGTCGCTTCATATATAGGTTGATGACTAGCAAAAAAGGAGCTTACTCCCTGAATGCGCATACCATAACAATACTTAAAGTATCCTTCAAACGAAGACCCTAGTGAGTGAACCTTACAAGTACCACCAGGATTACTTCCCCTTGGTCCACTAATAATATCAATAACAACTCCCACAAGAAACTGCGTCTTGATGTTCTTTTAAATATTTCCATACTTCTTTTTGAAACAGGTATGGTAAGGAAGGATTCATAAAACATTTAAAGTCATTTGTTTATTGGTATATATGAGAATTCTTGAAACGTCAAAAACCCTTAATCATGGGTCGAGGTTTTTGAGCGCCGTCAAGAATCGAAGACTCAAGATTCTTGAGGTAACCACATACACTGCAGGCATCTGTGGTGTCAGTTCTCGTGTCTTACAAGAAGCAGACATTCTAGCTAAACATGGTCACGAAGTGACTATCTTCTCAACAAATCATGTCAAAGGCAAACCTAATGAGTACGCTCCAGCAGAAGAACGTAGAGGTCGTATATTTATCCGCAGATTTCCCGCAAAAAAACTAGGTGGTGAAAGTTTCACCTACTGGCACTTCAAAAGAGAATTGCTTCTCTTGAAACCAGACATAATCATCTCGCATGCATTCAGGCATACGCACACAACAAGCACCCTGCATATCGCAAATAAGCTAGAAATCCCATGCTTTCTTGTCACACACGCCCCATTCAACACAGGCAATGAACAACGCTCATTAGTCAGCTCGCTCGCAATAAAAATCTATGACTATTTCATCGCTCCAAAAACTCTTAAACAATT